>MDSW01174660.1_pt1 | contig 50077 bp, 50 predicted proteins | sample 811171 | NCBI WGS metagenome assembly MDSW01 (sample SAMN05326641, study PRJNA326480) | marine metagenome | isolation source: seawater | place: Atlantic Ocean: North West | collected 2012
CCTGATCCTATTATTAACGTTTTTATTTTTTCTATTGACATATGGTCAAAATTAAAATAAAAAAGATTTTAAATTATCATTTTATCTAATAATAATCTCATATTATTAACAATCATACTTTTTGTTTGTTGTTATTATAAAGTGTTTTATATTTGGGACCGTTTTTCGGGGTGTAGCGTAGCCCGGTTATCGCGCCGCGTTTGGGACGCGGAGGTCGCAGGTTCGAATCCTGCCACCCCGACAATTGAGAAACTAATAAACAAAGTCTAAATTGATGAATCTTGCTTACGTTGAGTAAGATAAATACTTATTTAATTAAAATTACCATGGCTTTTCAAAATACTCCTTTGAAAAAGACCTTTTGTGATTGGTCCAAAAAGATTTAGAATCTTTTTTTAATCTCAAAATGTTATTCCCTCTGAAAAGTTTTGATAAAAGAGATAATGGAAAAAGAAATAAATAAAAAACTAATGTCAAAATTATTTTTGGCACAAAAAGACTCAATACTCTTGCTAAGCTCATCCATAATCGATGAATAAAATTTGTAAACTTTGAGGAAAATACAGCTGTAACGCCCATTAGTATTGAAAGATTTATCAACCAATCTATCTCATAAACCTTGTATATAATAACAAAAGCTACCAAGAGAACAACTATTGTTGCAAGCGGAGAAGGTGTTTTTTGATTAATCATCTATTTTAAAATAATGTATATATAAATGGAGCAACAGCTGAGCTTCCAAAAAATACAATTATTACACCAAGCATTAATAAAAGAAATATCATAGGGCCTAACCAAAATTTTTTTCTCTCTAAAAGAAATAAAAATATGTCCTTAACAAAATCCATTAAAAATTAATTAGGTTTAAAGATAATAATTTATCGCTTAATATTTTTGCTTTTAGTCTGTTCAGATGGGCTGAATTATGACCATCATTTTGAATTTTATATAGGTCATTATTTTCAAGATCAGAGATTTCACAATCTAAACATATATTTGTAATATTATTTATTTTAAAATAATTCATAATAAAATTATTTTTACTTATTTCTTTATCAACTATCACAACAAAATTCATTTCTATAGATTTAAGAATATTTGATATATCATTTATTAAAAACAATGATCTTTTTATATCATATTTTTTTATACTATTTAGTTCAAGCCCCATATGTTCATTTAAAAAATGCTTCTTATATATATTTGACCTTCTAACTACCCTATTTATAAAAAAATCATAATATTTACTTATGACACCTAAACGATTAACACCTTGTTTATCTTGAAAAACTCCTTTATAAATCAGTTGATTATTTTCGACTTCATACCATGGTTCATTTTTACTAACATTACTTATAGCTCTATTAATGTGATACCAATAAAAACTATACAAAACGATTGCATTAATTTCATCACTTGAATTTTCTAAAATATTATATTTAACTAAAGAGTGAATATTATGGGGTCCATAACCATGAAAACCATAGTTCTTAATTTGATAGAAATTATTCGTCTCTAGACCAAAATAATGTGGTAAGGTTTCATTGTCATTCAACCCCTCTCCAAAAGTTTGAGAACAACCTAGGAATAAAATCTGATTATTTACTTTATTATTTGAACTAGGGGTTATCCTAATTTTATCTTTTATTGAATAAATGACACTATAAACTGTATCATTATTTTTTAATTTAATTGACGAAAAACTTCCATCTTTTGGCGGTCCGTATCCTAGGTTAGGCACATCCTTTCTAAAATATTTTCCTGAACTATAATCACCTAAATTAACTAAAAAATCAAAATCAGATTTTAACAATAATTCCTCATAGATATAAATTGAAAGAAAAAATGAGATAAAATATGGAAAGATTACTCTTTTATTTCCTCTGTATAATAAAAAAATTGTGAATAATAATAAAATTATAATTAATAAAAGATTTCCCAATGTAAAGTACATATTGATTAAATCCATAGATCAATCATCTTTGAATTTTGTAATCAATTTACTTTTATCAATGAGATTTATTTGCTTGTTTTTTGAATATATAAAATTATTTATCACTAGATAGTCCATTTCAGTATTCATAAAACATTTATATGCATCCTCCGGAGAACAGACAATCGGTTCACCTCTTACGTTGAAACTTGTATTAATTAAGACACCATATCCTGTAATTTTTTTAAAATCATTGATTAATCCCCAAAATTTTGGATTTGTTTTTTTACTGACTGTCTGGACTCTGGCTGAAAAATCTAAATGAGTTATTGCTTGAAGTTTACTTCTTCTAAAATAAAGTCTTTCATACAATGACAAATCATTGTAGTTATTTGGTAGTTTTAATTTTATTTTTTTATCAATGTTTCCAACTAATAACATATAAGGAGAATCCGCTTTCAAATCAAAATACTCTTCTCGAAGTTCTTCTAGAACAGAAGGTGCAAATGGTCTAAAGCTTTCCCTATACTTAATCTTTAGATTTAATTTTTTTTGCATTCCTTCATCTCTGGGATCACCCAAAATGCTTCTATTCCCTAGAGCTCTTGGTCCAAACTCCATTCTATCTTGAAACCAACCAACAACTTTTCCTAAACTAATTTTTTTTGCTATAAATTTTGATAGAATTTTAAAATCATCATATTTTGAAAAAACAGTTTTAAATTTTTTGTTCATGTGATTAATTTCTTTTTCAGAATATGTTGGGCCAAGATATGTTCCTTGCATTTTGTCTTTATGTTTTTCAATCACTCTCTGTTTATCGAAATACTGGTAATGTATCGACAAGGCTGCACCCAAAGACCCACCAGCATCACCAGCAGCTGGTTGAATATAAATATTTTTAAAAATGTTTTCCTTCAGAATCAATCCATTTGCAACGCAATTTAGAGCAACTCCTCCGGCTAAACATAAATTATCTGATTTGGTAATTTCTTTTGCATGTATTGACATCTTTAATACAATCTCTTCAGTTACCTTTTGGATTGCTAGGGCTAAATTGCAGTGTTCTTGATTTATATCATCTTCAGGTTTTCTAACATTAAGAGAAAAAAGATTCTTCCATAAGTTAGTTTTGATCATTTTTAATCCTGTTGCATAGTCAAAGTAATTTTGATTTAACCATATAGAACCATCATTTTTTATATCGACTAAAGCTTCTTTGATTATCTTAATGTAATCCAAAGTTTGTTTAGATTGTGGATTACCATAAGGAGCTAAACCCATCAACTTATATTCTCCTGAGTTAACCTTAAAACCCAAGAAGTATGTAAAAGATGTATACAATAAACCCACAGAGTGAGGAAAGTTTAAATCTTTCAATATTTCAATTCGATTATTTTGTCCCAAACCAATAGATGCAGTAGACCATTCACCTACACCATCAATTGTCAAAATTGCAGATTCATTGAAAGGGGAAGTAAAAAAGGCACTTGAGGCATGCGAAAGGTGATGCTCAGGAAATAAAAATTTAATTTTAGATCTATCAAAATTCTCTATTTCTAATAGACCATCGATTAGTTGTTTTTTGAGAAACATTTTTTCATTTAACCAGACCGGAATTGATGTTAAAAAAGAACTAAGACCCCTTGGAGAAAATGAGTAATAAGTTTCCAAAAGTCTTTCAAACTTCAATAATGGCTTATCATAAAAAACAACAGCATCGAGCTCTTCAATTGTTAAGCCAGATTCCTGAAGACAAAATTTTATAGAGTTTTTTGGAAATTCAGGGGTATGTTTAATTCGACTAAACCTTTCTTCTTGGACAGATGCAATAATTTCTCCATCAGTAATTAAACAAGCTGAAGAATCATGATAAAAACATGAAATACCCAGAATATTAACGGATTCTGATATGTTATTTATTTTTTTCATGAGCAAAAAATTATTGAGGCTAAAAGTAACAAATTAATTTTTTGAATTAATTATACTATATCAAAATTTGTATTATTTCAATTTGGTTTACCCTAAAAGAATTTGTTTTTTACAAAATTTAATTTACTTTTTTTACATTTGAAATTTGTTTTAAGCATATAAATGATTGGTATTTTTTTTTAATATAGTCACTCAATTATTCGGGATGTGGCGCAGCCTGGTAGCGCACACGCATGGGGTGCGTGGGGTCGCAGGTTCAAATCCTGTCATCCCGACTTTTAATTTCTATTTCCACTCATGCAAAGAGCTAAATTTCATAGTAAATGGACATAACTTTTTATATATTGTATGTTTAAAATCTTCGATCTAAAAGTAGTTTATGCATAAAAAAATCAAGAAATTTTGATAGAAGGTAACCAATATATATTGATAAGAATGAAAAAAATAATTTTTGCTTTTATGATTATATCCTTTAATTCATTCTGTCAAAAAGAGCAGAACAAAGATATAACTGTATTTGATAGTTCAATATTATCAATTATCGATAAAAATATTAAAATTGAGATTTTAGGAAATAATTTTAAAGTGGCTGAAGGACCACTATGGGATGATAATGATAATAAATTAATCTTTACCGACGTAAGACAGAATAAGGTTTTTACGTGGGATATTAATAATGGTATTAACGAATACATTGTTCCAAGTGGTTCAACGGGATATGCACCCTCATTTCAAAAGGGAGGAGTTGGTGCAAATGGAATTGCATTTGATAAAAATGGTGATATAATTTTATGCCAACACGGTGACAGAAGAGTTGCTAAAATTTCCAATAAAAAAAATAATAATCCTAAGTTTACAACTATTATTGACAACTATAAAGGGAAAAGATTCAATAGTCCTAATGATTTATCAATAAGTAAAAATGGAGATATATATTTTACTGATCCACCATATGGTTTTTGGTATGATAGAAAAAACTTTGATGACAGATACAGAGAAATTGATTTTAATGGGATATATAAAATTTCCATTGAGGGAAAAGTTGACTTAATTTCTAAAGAAATGACATTACCCAATGGAATTGCATTATCATTAGATGAAAAATATATATACGTTAACAATTCAGACCGCGAAAATGATCCTAAAATTATGAGATACGATACTAAAACTTATCAAGGAATCTTATTTTTTGATGGTAAAGAACTGGTGAAAAAATATAAAGGAGGTTTTGATGGATTAAAAGTTCATAGTAGTGGAAATATTTTTACGAGTGGACCAAATGGAATATTAATAATTTCACCCGAGGGTAAGCTAATGGCAATGATAAATTATGGAAAAGCTTTGACAAATTGTAATTTTGACAAAGAAGAAAAGTATTTGTATGTTACTGGGTTTAATGATTTATCTAGGATTAAATTAAAATAATGAAAAAATCTTTATACCTTTTTTTTGTATCACTTTTCCTTATTAATAATTGTTCAAGTCAAGAGGAAAATCCACCAAAAGTAATAACTAGAATAAACAACAATTATGAAGCTAAATTAATAATTGATGGATTGTCAATTCCATGGGGGATAGATTTTATAAGCTCAAATGATATACTGGTAACAGAGAAGTCTGGAAAATTATACAGGGTTATTGATTATAAAAAATTTTTAGTTGAAGGAGTTCCAGCGGTATATTACAGAGATCAAGGAGGCCTTTTAGATGTTGCAATTCACCCTGAATTCAAAAAAAATAAGTTAATTTATTTAACTATGAGCATTGAAGAAAAAAAGGGTAATGGTGGTAATACAGCTCTATACATGGGAAAACTTGATGGAACTAAATTGTCAAATATCAAATTACTCTACAAAGGTACACCTGATTCTAAAAGCGGAAAACACTGGGGCTCAAGAATAGTTTTTGACAAGTCTGGTTATTTATTTTTTTCAATTGGTGATCGTGGAAATCGTGACGAAAATCCTCAAAATATTTATAAAGATGGCGGAAAAATATATAGATTAAATTTGGATGGTTCGATACCGTCTGATAATCCCTTTGTATCATTACAAGGTGCCAAATCCGCAATTTTTTCTTTTGGTCACAGAAACCCGCAAGGTCTTACAATTCATCCTTTAACTGGATCTTTGTGGGAACATGAACATGGTCCAAGGGGTGGTGATGAAATAAATCTTCCAGAGAAAGGTAAAAATTATGGTTGGCCAGAAATTACTTATGGTATTAATTACATCGGAACAAAAATAACTGATAAAACTGAAAAAAAAGGGCTTGAACAACCAATATATCATTGGACACCATCTATAGCTCCTAGCGGTATGACTTTTTCATCATCGAAAGTATATCCTGAATGGAAAAACAACCTCTTTGTTGGTTCACTCAAGTTTCAATACCTAGAAAGACTTGTTTTTAAGGAAAAAAAGGTCATCTACAGAGAAAAACTCTTTAATGAAATTGGTAGAGTAAGGTGCGTTAAAGAAGGGCCAGATGGATATTTATATTTTACTGTGGAAAATAAAGGTGTATTCAAAATTATACCTAAAAAATAATTATTGTTAGTAAATTGATTATTTGAATATAAATAAAATTATATGCTAACTTAAAGATCTTATTAATTTTACATAAAATTTGGTAATTATTCGTTAGTTAAATATGAAAAAGGCCTTTACAGGAATTTCTAATAAATTTAAAAAGGTTTCAATCAATATATTTTATATCTCAAAAAGGATATTGAGTTTTAGATATACTCTTTTGCTTTTACTCTTTTTTTTGTGGATGACTTTTTTGGATACAAACTCTTTTTTGATTCACAAAGAATTAAATGATGATATTAATATGCTTGAATCTCAAAAAAAAGAATTAGAAAAAAAAATTTTATCAGATAAACAAATGATCGATAATTTAAATAATTTAGATAGCATGGAAGTCTATGGAAGAAAAAATTATAATCTCAAAAAAGAAAATGAGACAATATATCATATTGAGATCCTTGATACTCTCTAAAAATACCTAGATGGAAAATGATCAAACTATAAAAGTTTCATAAGGATTTAAATAATTGTATTTTTAAAAATTAATTATAGACATGGGTAAAGTCTTTGCAGTAGCAAATCAAAAAGGAGGAGTTGGAAAAACTACCACATCGGTAAACTTGGCTGCTGGACTTTCTATTTTAGAAAAAAAGACACTCCTTATTGATGCAGACCCGCAAGCGAATGCTACATCTGCTCTTGGTCATGAAATAAATAAAACAAAAAATATATATAGAATTTTTGATTCATCAATTTCAGTATCTGATGCAATAATAAAAACTTCTATTCCAAACCTTGATATAATTACTTCAAACATTGACTTAGTAGCCTCCGAGATCGAACTTGTTGATCTAAACGATAGAGAATATATTTTCAAAAAAGCAGTAAACAAAATAAAAGAAAATTATGACTTTATAATTATTGATTGTGCACCCTCGCTAGGTTTAATCACATTAAATGCAATGGTATCTTCTGATTCTGTAATCATACCAATCCAATGCGAATACTTCGCACTCGAAGGTCTTGGGAAATTACTTAATACAATTAAAAGTGTTCAAAAAATTCACAATAAAAATTTAGAAATAGAAGGTCTGCTTTTGACAATGTATGACACCAGACTAAGACTATCAAACCAAGTTGTTGAAGAAGTCCAAAAACATTTTGGTAAAATGGTTTTTAAAACAATTATTCAAAGAAATGTTAAATTAGGAGAAGCACCAAGTTTTGGTGAGGATATAATTTCTTATGACGCAACTAGTAAAGGAGCAAAGAACTATCTATCACTTGCAAATGAAATTATAAAAAAAAATAAATTTTAAAAATGCCTAAAAAAAAAGCCCTTGGTAGAGGATTATCGGAACTTCTAAAAGACAACAATCAAACCAATGAAAGTAAAGAAAAAAAACCAATTGAAAGAAATATAGATTCTTTAGAAATTGAGTTTATAAAAACAAACCCTTTTCAACCTAGAACAAATTTCAATAAAGAAAAAATCGATGAATTAGCTTTGTCCATAAGCAAATATGGAATAATTCAACCAATAACTGTAAAAAAACTAAAAAATGGATATTATGAATTAATTTCTGGCGAAAGAAGACTAAGAGCCTCAAAATTACTTGGCCTAAAAAAAATACCAGCCTACGTGAAATCAAATAGAAAAAAGGAGTCTCTAGAAATGGCTTTAGTTGAAAATATTCAAAGAGAAGATCTAGATCCCATTGAGGTTGCAACATCGTATGAAAAATTAATAAATGAGATTGGATTAACTCAGACTGAAATTAGTGAAAGAGTAGGTAAAAAAAGATCAACAATAACAAATTATATCAGGTTACTGAAATTAGATACCATAATCCAAATTGGCATAAGAGATAAATTCATTTCAATGGGTCACGGAAGAGCTTTAATAAATATTGATGATTTTAAACTACAAATTGAGATATACAAAAAAATTGTTAGCAAGAAATTGTCTGTTAGGGAAACTGAGGATTTAATAAGAAAAAAGAAAGGAATTAACACAAAAAAAAGAAGTAAAAACCAAACAGCTTATACTAAAACAATTAGAAATAAACTAGAAAAAATATTAGAAACCCCGATAAAGATTAAAATCAATAATCAGGGAAAGGGTTCGATAAATATTCCATTTAATTCACAAGTAGATTTAGAAAAAATAATTAATAAAATAAATGAAAAAAAATAATTTAATTTTTTTTATTGCCTTTCTAATTTTAATCTCTTATGATTGTAAATCTCAAAAAATAAGTAAAAGAGAGGTAAGAAAAATGGAGTTAATAAAAGACCCTCTAACCCCATCAAAAGCCGCATTTTATTCAGCAGTTTTACCCGGATTAGGACAAGTTTACACTAAAAACATATGGAAGGTTCCATTAGTTTATGCCGCAATCGGATCAGCAGTCTATAGTTACTCATTTAACAAGACAGAATATACTAAATATAGGAATATTTACAAAAGAAGAATATCAGGCTATTTTGATGATGAGTATTCTGAATTAATTCCTCAGAATGAAAAGATATTACAAGGAATGGAATTTCATCAAAGAAACAGGGATCTATCTTTTATCTTCATAATTGGTACATATTTACTCAATATCTTAGAAGCAAACGTTAGTGCCCATTTAATGCAATTCAATGTAAATAGTGACCTTAGTTTTAAACCAAGAATAGAATACGAACCCCTTAATAGCTCAACCGCAATAGGTTTTGTACTTAAGTTAAAAATATAAAAAAAATGAAAATTGCTCTTTTAGGATATGGAAAAATGGGAAAAGAGATTGAATCTATTTCCAAAAAAAGAAATCACACAATTATTTCAAAAATTGATAAAGATTTTACCGAAGGTGATTTAAAACTAGCTGATATTGCTATAAATTTTAGCATCCCATCTTCGGCAGTTTCAAATATAACTATGGCCCTAAATTTAAATATTCCTGTGGTTAGTGGAACAACTGGATGGCTTAAAAATTTTAAAAAAATAGAGCAAATTTCAAAAAAAAATAATGTTGGATTCTTATACTCCTCTAACTTCAGTATTGGTGTAAATATATTCTTTAAACTAAACAAGTATTTAACAGAATTAATGAAAGAATATGAAAATTATTCAATTGAATTAAATGAGACACATCACGACCAAAAAGTTGATTCACCTAGTGGAACTGCTATTTCAATTGCTAATGATATTATTTCAAATTCGAGATATGAAAAATGGAATTTAAATTCTGATAAAAAAAAATCATTAAGAATTAACTCTACCCGAAAAGGAAATACAATAGGTATTCATGATGTATGTTTTAAATCTGATGTTGATCAAATAAAAATATCTCATGAAAGTTTTTCAAGATCAACTTATGCTATGGGAGCCATTTTTGCAGCTGAATGGTTAATTGGAAAAAAAGGAATCTATTCAATGTCAGATGTAATAAAATAAATAGAATGTAATATGAGCTTTAGTGAATGGTTAGTTTTTGTTTTAATTGTACAAATAGTTCATTTTATTGGTACATGGAGATTATATTCATTGGCCGGAAGAAAACCCTGGGAAGCATTGATTCCATTGTATAATGCTATAATTTTAATGAAAATAATTAAAAAACCTGTTTGGTGGGTAATTTTATTATTTTTTCCTGTTATTAATCTTTTAATTTTTGGAGTATTATGGATTGAAACACTTAAAGTTTTTGGAAAAAAATCAAAAACAGATGCCTTACTAGGAATTATAACTTTCGGATTTTATATAATGCTTATTAATTATTCTAAATCAACGAAATATATTGGAAAAATCACAAATTATACCCCTACAGAAGAATGGATCAGTTCTATGACTTTCGCAATTGTTGCTGCTACAATTGTACACACATATTTTATTCAGCCTTTTATTATTCCAACTGGGTCTTTGGAAAAGTCTTTGTTAATCGGAGATTTTTTATTCGTAAGTAAGTTTCATTATGGGGCAAGACTACCAACTACACCAATAGCAATGCCAATGGTTCACGATACAATCCCTTTATTAAAAACTAGATCATATTTAAAAAAGCCACAAATACCCTTTTTTAGAATTCCAGGATTTCAAAAAATAAAAAGAAATGATATCGTTGTATTTAATTGGCCGGCAGATACAGTAAGACAATTTTTTGTTAAAGAAAAAGGAGTGAAAAAACCAATTGATAAAAAATCAAATTATGTTAAAAGATGTGTTGGAATACCAGGTGATACATTACAAATCAATGGAGGAAATATATTAATAAATAATAAAAAATCAACTATGCCTGAATGGGCAAAAATTCAATTCACTTATAATGTTTATAAAAAAAGTGGTGTTTCGTCCAAAAAATTAAAAGAATTTGGAATAAATGACTTTACAAGAAAATTCAAAATAAATAATATCACTCAAAACTCATTGAATAAACTTATCCCACATATTATGGGAACTCAAGGAAATTCAATCAATAATTTTTCAGTGATTACTGGACCAAAGGGTCTCCCCTTTAAATTAATTTCTGAATTAGGACTTAATGTTAAAGAATTAATAGGAAGTAGTAAAATAATCAATGCAACAATTAATGAAGTAGATAATTTAAAGAAAACAAATGATTTTGACAGTGTAGTGAGAAATATAATTAAAACTAAAACATATAATGAAAGTTATTTTCCGAATAGAATTACTTTTAATTGGAATCAAGATAATTTTGGTCCTGTAGTGATACCAAAAAAAGGAAACAGGGTAAAATTAGAAAATAAAACCTACCCCCTTTACAAAAAAATTATTGAAGAATATGAAAATAATAAGGTAATTAGAAAATCAAATAACTTTATTGTAAACGACGAAAAAGTAGATTATTATTATTTTAAACAAAATTATTACTGGATGATGGGAGACAATAGACACAAGTCAGAAGATAGTAGATATTGGGGATTTGTTCCAGAAGATCATATAATGGGAAAACCTATTTTCATTTGGATGAGTATTGATGGTTTTAATGATGGGATTAGAAATTGGAAAATAAGATGGAATAGGGTTTTTTCAAAAGTAAGTGGAGAAGGAAAACGAGTATCATATTTACCTCATTTCATATTTATTATTTTTCTGTGGCAATTGATAACATATATTAAAAAAAAATATAAAAAATCAATTTAAATATGGTTATAGTTCCCGGTTACCTTCCTCCAATAAGTTTTTTTAAAAAAATTATAAATTCAGAGTCTATCTACCTATGCAAATCAACAAGTTATCAAAAACAAACTTATAGAAACAGGTGCATTATATCTACTTCAAACGGGATTCAAAAATTAACTATTCCGATAAAACATAATCTTAAAAATAAATCATATACGAATACGCAAATTTATAACGAATCAAACTGGCAAAAAAATCACTGGAGAGCAATTAAATCAGCTTATAATTCATCTCCTTTTTTTGAGTACTATGTAGATGATTTTTATCCATTTTATAAAAAAAAATATAAATTTTTGTACGATTATAACTATGAGATGCTAACCCATATTTTTAAACTAACTGAGCTTAATATAATTATAAAAAATTCCGGAAAAACTAGAGATTATAAGGAAATTAATGAATTACTAAATCCAAAAAGAGAAAGAGAAGAATTCAAAAATTATAGTCAAGTATTTGTCAATAAAAATGGTTTTCAAAGTGATTTAAGTATAGTTGACTTAATATTTAATTTAGGTCCAGAAACCAATGAATATCTAAATTCTATATGATAGTTATTTTCCCGCATCAAATAAGGTTTCCTTTTCCTTTTTGGTCAAACTCTCATAACCTGATTTAGAAATTTTATCTAAAATTCTATCTATTTCCTTCTGATTGCTATCAGCCTTGTTTTGACTTGAATTATTAACTTCGTTTTTATAGACCTTATTTAATTTTGGTTTAGAAAAATTAATTAAATATTTCCATAACTTCTCAAACAATAAACCTATATCTTTACCATTAGAAATATTTTTTGCATAAAAAAATCCTAAAAAAGCACCACCCAGATGAGAAATTCTTCCACCAGAATTACCATAAGGAATCATAACTAGATCTATTGCAACTAAACCAAGCCCAATATATTTGAGCTTAATATTAATAAATAATAATCTGATCTCGTTATCAGGTGAATAAGTGCAAATGAAAATTAAAATTGCCATTACTCCTGCTGATGCACCTATCATGGAAGGAAAACTTCCATGGAAAACAGGAAAAACTAAATATGACATAACAAAAGAAAGCCCTCCAACAATTACTCCCATGAAATAAACATTTATGAAAGTATTTTTTTTAAAAAGATTAAGAAAAATCGAACCAGAATAATATAAAATCAACATATTCCAAAATATATGAGATAATCTAGTGTGAAAAAAAGAATAGGTTATTAGAGTCCAGGGTTTATATAATATTGAGGAAATATTAGGGGATAATTCTACAAGTGAAATATAATTTTTGGAGGAAATATTGAATAAAAATAAAATTGTATTAATAAAAAAAGGAATAAAAAAACAGAGAATATTCAAAATAATTAATTTTTCAGATATGGAAAGATTATTGAACCTATATGATATTTCACCCCAATTTTTCATTAATCCCATCTATTGTTATCAAATTGTTTTTTTTTCCAATAATACAACATAAGAAAGCCAGTTAGTGCTCCACCTAAATGTGCAAAATGAGCAATGGGACCAATTGAATATGATGAAAAACCAAAAAATAAATCAGCAAAAATAAGAATTGGAACTAAATACTTAGCTTTAATTGGAATAGGCGGAAACAATAACATTAGCTGTGTGTTCGGAAAAGACATTGCAAATGCAACTAAAACTCCGTAGAGAGCCCCTGAAGCACCAACTAAAACAGAGTTGTATGACGAAAACGCACCTTGTAATATATCTAAATCTATATTACTAATTACAGTTGAAGGAAGTCTTGATGATGAATAAAACTCAGAAATTACAGATGGATCAAGATTCAGATTAGAAAAAAAATCATTCGCTTGAATGACTTGGTAATAATATAAAACAATTTGAAGAGATGCAGCGCCAAGTCCTGTAGAAATATAATAAAAAATAAATTTGTTTTTACCCCACATTTGCTCCATAGGTGTTCCAAACATCCAGAGACCAATCATATTGAATAATATATGAGAAAAATCACCATGCATAAACATATGAGTGATTACTTGCCAATATTCAAATTTAGGTGACTCTGGAAAATGCAATGCAAAAAAATCATACATACTCTCACCTACGACAAGTGAAGCAAGAAAAAATATGCAATTAATTATTAATAAATGTTTTACTGTTTCTGAAATTCTTTGCATTAAGAAATTTGTTTATCAAGATCTGAGGAACCAAAATTAATTAAAATAGGAAGATTAAATGGAGAAACTTGATTTTCTTTACATGCAAACAATGAGGCCAAGAGTTCTTGTTGTTCCTCAATATTTAAAATTTTACCATTAGGGATGGCCATACTTCTAGCTAAACGTTTTGAAATTATATCTCCACTACTAAAACCATTAAAATCATAATCTTTATTATTTAAAAATAAATCATTTAATAAATCTTCAATTTTATCATTTGAAAGAATCTCTGGGATCGAAAGAACTTTTATTGTTTTTGATTTAATTTCATGAAATTCAAAACCAATACTCTCATAAATTGCTTTGTTTTCATAAAAATTAATCTGATCCATTTTGGAAAGTTTTATTTTGATCGGAAATAATAGTTTTTGGCCTGATGATTTTTTATTTGATAGTAAACCTAAAAAAAATTCGTATAAAACTCTTTGATGAGCTCTATTCTGATTAATTATAATCAAACCAGACTGCAATGCAGTAACCAAATATTTGTTAAAAAGTTGAAAAACTTTTATTTGTTTTGGGTTAAAGTCTGTTTCAGAAAAATAAAGCTCCTGTTGATCATTATCAGATTCTAATTCAATTTGATGAAAATTATTTTTTGTATTGACCGCAATAACTGAATCTGATGAATTGTCTTTAAATGGATTAAATGATGAATCAATTGAAATTTTAGGACTAGATGGGGTTTTGTCCTTCAAATAGTATGGTATATCCATTGATGAGTCCCTTTCAAAATCTAATGATGGAGAAACTTGAAATATACCAAGACTATGCTTAAGGGTTGATCTAAGAATTGCATATATACTTTGTTCATCTTCAAACTTTACTTCATTTTTTGTTGGATGAATATTAACATCAATTTTAGCTGGGTCAATATCAAGTGTTATAAAGTATCCAGGATGAAATTTATCAGACAACAACCCTTGAAACGATGAATTAACTGCATGATTCAAAAAAGAACTTCTAATAAACCTATTGTTCACAAAAAAAAACTGTTGTCCACGAGACTTTCTTGCTCCTGAGGGTTTTATGATAAATCCACCTATCTTAACTAAAGGAGTCTCTTCTTGTACTGGAACTAGTTCATCTAATAACTTATTACCAAAAATAGATGATATTCTCTTTCTTAAATTTGATTTTTTTAGATCAAATAGCTCATTATCATCCTTATGAAAGGAAAAATTAATATTACAATTAACAATTGCCAATCTAGAAAATTCATCAATTATGTGTTTTAATTCTACTGAATCTGATTTTAAAAAATTTCTTCTGGCAGGTACATTATAAAAAAGATTTTTAACGGAGATTGATGTTCCAACAGGAGCAACTCTAAATTCATTTTTTTGTACATTATTACCTTTAATTATAATTGATTTGGCAAGTTTATCATTTTTTTTTCTTGAAACAGCCTCAACATAAGAAATTGAAGCAATTGAGGAAAGTGCCTCACCTCTAAAACCATTTGTTTTTATTTTAAAAAGATCATTTGCAACCCTTATTTTGGATGTAGAATGTCTTTCAAATGCGAGTTCAATTTGATCATGAGCAATTCCAGATCCATTGTCAATAACTTTTACAAGTGTTTTTCCTGAGTTTTTAATAATCAAGCTTATATTAGTTGCTCCGGAATCAATTGAATTCTCTATAAGCTCTTTAACAATCGAGGAAGGTCTCAATATAACCTCTCCAGCTGCAATTTGGTTAGCTATATTTTCTGGAAGTAATTTTATTTTTTCTACCATTTTGCGATTATAACAAATTATTATTGAAGATTGTTAAGTCAAAATCTATTATGTACAAAAAAATAAAAATTAAAAATAGAATGATTAACAATAAGAGAGGGGAAAAAGATCTATTTGTTCTTCTTCTCATCTTAATCCTATCTTGATCCCATGCATTTCTAAAATCATTTTTATTATGTAGTTGTTTATATTTAGAAAATCTAGAATCTAAGGAATAATTATTTTCTATTTCTTTTCCATTGTAAAACCTGGGTGTGTAATTAAATCGGTTGTTTTTACGAAGTTTAAAAAAATTGAATCCCAAAATAAATTTATATTAATTAAGTCTAGACATTCTCATAGCGGCAATTGCAGCCTCAACTCCCTTATTTCCGTTTTCTCCACCACTTCTGCTTATTGATTGTGAAATATTATTATCAGTTAAAACACAAAAAATTACTGGTGAAAGGTCGTTAGTATTAAGTATACCAATAGAATTTGCTACACTTTGAGAAATAAAATCAAAATGTTTTGTTTCACCTTGAATAATGGATCCAATAACAATTATCGCATTATAATTTTGTTTTTGAGCGATTCTAGCACCATGGATTAACTCAAAACTTCCTGGGACATTTATTTTAATTATGTTAGATTTTAATACATTGTGTTTAATAAGTGTTTCAAATGCACCTTTATATAATCTATCCGTAACTTTGTAATTCCATTCAGAAACTATAACGGCAATCTTTAGTTCTTTGCCATTTTGGACTTTATCCAAATTATACTCAGATAAATTTTTTTTTTTGCTTGACATTATTTGATGTTTTCAATCCGTCCTATGTGAATATCTACCATATCAGCTTCAAAAGCATCTGGATATTCATTTTTAATTCTTTTTAAAAATTTTATGGAAGAAGAAGTTTTACCGATTTCTGACCCAATAATACTTGCTTTAAATAAATACTTTGGGGCACTGTAATTATTATTGCTCATTTTAAATGCTTTGACGTAGTAATCAAAAGCTTCATTTTTTTGTCCTAAATTTGCAAAAGCATCGCCAATCGCACCTTTAGCTAATGCGCCAAGCATTATATCATTTGAATCAAATCTATCTAAATATTTTATTGCATTTTCATAATCTCTTATATTTAAGTATGACATACCAGCACTGTAAGTTGCAAGTTTTGCAGCGGGAGTTCCACCATAGTTTTCAATAATATCCAAAAAACCATACCTGCCATCACCACCATTCAAGGCTCGTAAGTACAAAGAATCAGAATTATTGGCATTTAGAGCCAAATCAAAATAATATTGAGCCTTATTTAGTTCACTTGCTGCTTCAATTGATTTTGGTTCTTTAACAAACTTTTCATACCCTAAATACCCCAAAGAAATCACAACGACTAGCAACATAATAGATAAAATATAATTTTGATATTTAGCAACTATTGATTCTGTCCTGTTTGCAGTTAAATCAAGAGTTTCGAATACTTCTGCGGTTGAACTTTGGTTTTCAATGTTCTGAGCAGACTTTGATTTATTGGATCTTTTATCTCCTCTTTTTTTGTAAGTAGCCATTTAAAAAAAATTTAGCTGATAAAAATAGTTATTTTTAATGATTTTGAATAGTTTTTATTAAATTTTGAAAAAAGAAAGAATAAAAATTAATATGCCTTTACTAATGATATTATGTGAGAATAGACTATTATATTTGCTAATATGCATGTAAATAAAATTAGTTTAACCAACTATAAAAATTTTCCCTCAATATCTTTCACTTTTAACTCATCAATAAATTGTTTTGTTGGTAACAATGGAAAGGGTAAATCAAATATACTTGACTCTATATATCATTTAGCATTCGGTAAAAGTTTTTTTAACACAATTACAACGCAAAATATAATGTTTAATAAAACTTTTTTTGTCATTGAAGGAGAGTTTGAAATTAATTCTAGAAAAGAAAAAATTACTTGTAGTTATAAAAAAGGTCAAAAAAAAATTTTAAAAAGAAACAACACCATATATGAAAAGTTTTCAGATCACATTGGATTAATACCACTTGTATTGATTTCTCCTGATGATATCGATTTAATAAATGATGGAAGTGTTTTAAGGAGAAAATTTATAGATGGGATATTAGGTCAAATATTTCCTGAATATTTAAGAAATTTAATTGATTATAATAAAATACTTGCCCAAAGAAATTCACTCTTAAAATACTTTGCATCCAACCAAACTTTCGATAAAAATGCAATAAAGATATATAACCTTCAACTTATAAAAACAGGTATCCCTTTACATCAGTTTAGAACTAATTTTATAAAAAGTTTCTCTCCACTTTTTTTAAAAAGATATCAGGCGATAAGCAAAGAAAAAGAAATAGTTGAATTAAATTATAAAAGTTCTCTAAATCAAAATTCATTTGAAGAATTGTTAGAAAATTCGATAAATAAGGATAGGGCGTTTCAATTTACAACTGAAGGAATTCATAAAGACGACATAGAACTATTAATTCATGGAAAAACAATAAAAAAGTTTGGAAGTCAGGGCCAAAAAAAAACTTATTTAATTTCATTGAAAATTGCTCAGTTTGATTATTTAAGAAAAGAAAAAGGTATTTCGCCAATCGTTCTATTAGATGATATTTTTGATAAATTGGATCAGAAAAGAGTAACTAATCTTTTAAAACTTATGATTGATCAAAATTTTGGTCAAATATTCTTAACTGATACTCACAAAAAAAGAACCCTAGAGGCTTTAAAATCTGTCAACTCTGAGTTTGAAATTTTTAAATTATAAAAATTGAAGAATAATTATATTGGAATATTATTTATTCTTTTGCTTGGATGTAATAATCCAAAAAAAATTGATTTAAATCAATTGAATGGATATTGGGTGATTGAAAACGTTTCTAAAAGAAACGAGGTATTTAATTTGGATGACATTTTGTTAGCTGATTTTTATTGGATTGACAAAGATTCGGGTTGGAGAACCAAAGTTAAACCACTATTAAATAATAATTATCAAACATCAAAAAGCAAGGTTTTTTTTAAAATTTTTAGAAACAAAAAAAAAATATCCATGAATTTAGAAACACCATGGGATAATTGGGAAGAGGAAATATTAGAATTAGATAGTATTTCGCTAATTTTAAAAATCAATGATAAAATTTATAATTACAGTCGAATCAAATAATTTATGAATAAACGCAGAACTTTTGAGCCTCTTAAAATCTCAAAATTATTAAAAAACTTTTCTAATCAAAAACCAATTAATAAAGGTCTGAAAAATGCAAAACTAGAAGAGATATGGCATAAAAAAATGGGAAAAAATATTTCTGTTTATACAGAAAGTGTAAATCTTTCGGGAAAAAAATTATTTATTAAAATAAAAAGCCCCACACTAAAACAAGAGTTAAGATATGGAGAAAATAAAATTATCAAAATATTGAATGAGGAATTAGATGATGAAAATATAGACAAAATTATTTTTCATTGAATAACTCACAATTTGAAAAGTGAAAAAAACATTCTATTTGTGCATTCTCATCCGAATCTGAGCCATGAATTACATTCTCACCTTTTGAAGTTGCGTACAACTTTCTAATAGTGCCATCAGCAGCCTCATTTGGATCAGTTGAGCCGATTAAAGTTCTAAAATCATTTACTGCATCAACCTTTTCTAGTACCATTGCTACAATAGGCCCTCTAGTTATAAAATTAATTAAATCTTGAAAAAATGGTCTTTGTCTATGAATTGAATAGAAAGATTCAGCCCTTTTTCTTGAAAGTTGAGTCATCTTAAGAGCAATAATATTAAAACCAGCACTGTCAATTTTACTTATAATTGATCCAATTTGACCATTTTCAACTCCATCAGGTTTTATCATTGAAAATGTGATGTTTTTTAACATATTTTTTTTTTGTAAATATAAACATTTGAATAAAGTTAAAGTGGTTGTGGTTCAAAAAGTATATATATTTGACAATATAATTATGACAAAAGATAAAGCACAATTAGAAATTAAAACACTCATTGAAAAAAAAACAAAGTGTGTAATAATTCCTCATAAAAATCCTGACGGAGATGCATTAGGCTCTTCATTAGCCTTAAACCTTTTTTTAAAAAAAAAGGGTCTTGATTCAATAGTAATTTCTCCTAATGATTACCCGAAATTTTTAAAATGGATGCCAGGGGAAAAAGAAGTTGTTAATTTTGAAATTAATAATTCTAAAGCAATTAAATACCTTGAAGAAGCTGAATTAGTTTTTGCAATCGATTTTAATGATCCTCAGAGATCTGGTAATTTATTTAAATACATTAAAAATTCATTCGATAAACTAATAATGATTGATCATCATGAAAACCCCAAGAATTTTTCTTCAATAAAACTATCTCTTCCAAAATATAGCTCTACAGCTGAAATGGTATATGATCTTATTAACTCTATAGATTCGGGTCTTATAGACGATAAAATTGCCTCGTGCTTGTATGCTGGGATCATGACTGATACTGGATCATTTAAATTCTCGTCTACAACTCCTCAAACACATTATGCAATAGGCAAATTGATTGAAAATGGTGCTAACAACTCCAAAATACATCAGAATATATACGACACCTTTTCTTATAATAGAATTAAATTATTGGGAATTGCATTGAAAAATATTTTAAAACTAGAATTTGGACCATTTGTTATTATTACATTAAATAAAGATGAATTAGAGAAATGTTCATTTAAAAAAGGGGATTCTGAGGGTTTTGTTAACTATGGTTTGGCTATTGATGGTATTAAATTATCCATAATTTTAATTGAAAATATAGATGAAGAAATTATAAAAATATCTTTTCGATCAAAGGGAGATTTCCCAGTTAACGTTTTTGCTGAGAAATATTTTAACGGAGGAGGTCATCATAATGCAGCAGGAGGAATTAGTCATGAAAACTTAGAAAAAACAAAAAATAAACTTATTAAAAGTTTAAAATCATTTGTTTATGAATAAATTATTGATTTCATTTTTTCTATTTATGAGTTGTAGCCATATAGAAACTAGGTCACCAATTAATAATAAATCAGATACGTTCATGAAAAGATCAGCCAAAAAAAATAAGTTAATGGCAGCAAGTGAACAAGAATTATTAAGTATTTCAGCAAAAAAAGATTCTGGGAATATTTACAAAACATCGCCAATTGGATTTTTATATTCAATCAAAAAAGGTGGTAAAAATGGTCCTTTAGCAAAAAAAGGGGATCTTGCTAAAATTAGTTACAAAATTGAAAATTTAAATCATCAATTACTCTACAGTCAGGATGAACTTGGAACAATTAATTTCTTGGTAGATCAAGAGGATCTATTACCTGCAATACGTGAAGGAGTGAAATTTTTATCCAAAGGAGATTCTGGTATTTTCTTATTCCCCTCACATCTATGTTATGGATACCAGGGTGACAGAGAAAAAATTGGATCAAATCAACCATTAAGAATTACTATAAATTTACTATCATTATCAAAAAAATAAAAAAATGAAAAAATATCTTTTTACTCTTATTTTATTAATGTGTTTTTTATCATGTAGCGATGAATTAAAAAATGAAAAACCTGGAATATATGCTTCTATAGAGACCAATAAAGGTGAAATTTTATTAAAATTAGATCACGAAAAAACTCCATTAACAGTCGCAAATTTTATTGCGCTAGCTGAGGGAAACCATCCAAGCAATAAACTAAAGAATGAATACAAAGGCAAGAAATATTATGATGGCCTTATTTTTCATAGAGTAATTCCAGATTTTATGATTCAGACTGGTGATCCCTTGGGTCTTGGATCAGGTGGTCCTGGTTATACTTTTCCTGATGAAATTACTGACTTAAAACATTCTGGTCCTGGGATCTTATCCATGGCAAATAGAGGGCCAAAAACAAATGGAAGTCAGTTTTTTATAACCCACAAGGCAACTAAATGGCTAGATGGCAAGCATACAGTTTTTGGAAATGTGATTAATGGACAAGATGTAGTAGATAGTATTTTGCAAAATGATACAATTCTCTCGATAAAGATTTTAAGGAACGGGTATGATGCAAAAAATTTTAATGCTCCAGAAGTTTTTGTAAATGAACTTGCAATGTCAGAAACAAAAGCGGAGATTAAAAAGCAAGAAAAATTAAAAAAAGAAAAGCAAATATTAGATAGCTTAACAAATAAAATGATTAAGACTAATTCAGGATTGAGTTATTATATTGAAAATAATGGTAATGGTCGTAAACCCGAGAAAGGTGACTTAGTATCAGTCCACTATAAAGGAATGCTCATAGATGGAAAAGTCTTTGACTCCTCATACGAACGCAATCAACCTATAGAATTTTCATTGGGATTAGGACAAGTTATACCCGGCTGGGACGAAGGAATTAGCTTACTTAAAGAAGGTGATTCTGCTAAACTTGTTATTCCAAGTGAATTAGCATATGGTGAAGTGGGAGCAGGAAATGGCCTGATACCTCCGAACTCAGTATTAGTTTTTGAAGTCGAATTAATTGAGATTAAATAATTAAATGCTTAAAAAATATTTTGAATAAATCAGGAAAACCATACAAATACAATTACATATTATTATTCTTTGTATTTATATTACCTATTCAACTATATTTATATCAAACTAAAAGTTTTTTTGACTTCATACTTGTTGAATACTACATAGACAACTACAGTAAATTATCACAATTAAGACTAAATCCCCTATCCTACTTAAGTTTTTCACTAGGCGATTACATCTATATAGTTCTTTCTATTATTATTATTTTTTATTATCGGAAAAATAGAGTTTTCTATAAGACTAATAAAAAAGTTTTTTTATTCGAGATATTGTCATTCTTAAGCTTGATAATTTTTTTTTCCAAATAAGTTGGGGAGTAAATTATAATAAAGAAGGACTTGCGTCAAAATGGAATATAAAAAATAATTACGATCAAGTAAACCTTGAAAAAACTCTCACTTATCTAATTAATAAATCAAATAATCTACATTTTAAATTAACAAATAATGATACAGTTAAAGTTATATTCCCATTTGACAAAGAAAAAGCAAAAAAATATTTAAGCAATGAAAAGTTTTTTAAAATAAAAAGCTCAGTTTTTAGTGAATTATTATGCTATATGGGTTTTTCAGGGTATATAAATCCTTTTACATTGGAAGCTCAGATTAATGAAAAAATACCTATACTGAGCTATATTATAACTGTCGCTCATGAGCAATATCATCAAACTGGTGTCGCTGCAGAAAATGAAGCAAGCTATTGGGCATATAAAAGAACAATAAGTCATAAGAATGATTACATTAAATATTCAGGATATGTTTTTGCACTCAGGAATTGTTTATATGCCTTAATGAGGATTAATCCTAAAAATGGGGTTAAATTTTTAAAAACAATATCTCCTGGAATTAGTAAAAATATAAATGAATTAAATAAATTTTGGCAAAAATTCAATAATCCTTTTGAACCTTTATTTACATCTTTATATGATAAGTTTTTAAAAATCAACGGACAAAAAAGTGGTATTTCTAGTTATAATGAAGTTGTAGCACTTATAATGTTTGATGTTAATAATCGAATGAATAAATTAAAATAATTATCTTTCTTAAAATTATTTAGATTAATATGAAGAAGCTAATTTTCTTTTTACTTGTGAATTTTAGTTTAGTAAATGCTCAGGATTATTTTCCGGAAAATTCTAGTGTAAAAACAGTAAATAATACATATAAGGCTTTTACTAACGCTACTATTCATATAGAAGCTGGAAAAGTTATAAAAAATGGAATTTTATTAGAAAAAAATGGAAGAATAATAGATGTAGGAACAAAAATTAAACTTCCAAAAAATACGATTATTTATAACAAATCTGGAAAACATATTTATCCATCATTCATTGAAATTTATTCTGATTTTTCAATAAAAAAACCGGTAAGAAAAAAAAATAGTCAAATAGGTGAACAATTTAATCCTGATCGAAGCGGATATTACTGGAATGACCATATACTAAGCGAATATAAGAGCATATCGGACTATAGTTATGATAAAAAATTAGCATCTAAAATGAGAAGTTTTGGATTCGGAGTGGTGAATTCTCAAAGGTTCAACGGTATCCACAGAGGATCAGGAATTCTTATAGCCCTTAATGATGAACAGGGTGATAACAAAAGAATTATTTCAGATAATTCAACAGAAAATTATTCTTTCAAGAAAAGTATAACTTCAAATCAAAGTTATCCAAGTTCAATTATGGGAGCAATGGCCTTAATCAGACAATTTTATTTTGACTCCCAATGGTATTCTAACAATAATATTTCATCTAAAGATCTTTCAATTGAAGCATTTCTAGGTAATAAAAAAATTCCAAAAATATTTGACTCTGGATTTGATAAATTAAATACACTTAGAATTTTGAAATTAATTAACGAATTGAATGTAGACTTCACAATTGTGGGGAGTGGAAAAGAATATGAGATATTAAAGGAATTAAATCAAAACAAAATCAACCTCGTTCTTCCGCTAAATTTCCCTAAACCATTTGATGTAAGTGACCCTTTACTAACAAAAAGAATTAGTCTTAAAGATATGAGATTTTGGAGTCAGGCACCTTCAAACCCATCAAAAGTTTCAAAAGCAAATATTCCTTTTGCGTTTACATCATCAAAAATTAGTTCCTCAAAAGAATTTTTTGAAAACTTAAAAAAAGCAGTTAAATATGGTTTAGATAAAAATACAGCTATAAAAGCATTAACTTCGATTCCAGCAAAAATTTTGGGCCATCAGGATAAAATTGGTAAGCTAAATAAAAACTTCCTTGCAAACTTTATTGTTACTGATGGAGAGCTATTTGATACAAACTCCAAAGTAACAGAGAATTGGGTTCAAGGTCAACCCTACATCATAATTGACGAAAATGTAAAAGATTTAGATGGAAATTATGAACTAACCATTGGAGAACTTAAATATCAACTTAAAATAAAAAATTCTAGAAAAAAAATAGTTGCCGAAATAAAAAAAGATTCAATTAAATATTCAGTTAAGCCGACTTATGAAAATGGATGGTTTCATTTAACCATTTTAGATAAAAAAAATAAAAAATATTCACAACTATCATCAAAAATTCAAAAAAATTTTATTGAAGGAAAAGGAACAGATTTTGATGGTAATTTAATTTATTGGTCTACAAATAAATTAAAAAGTGACTCATTAAATATTAAAAAAATTAATAAAAGTTTTTACAAAGCTGTTCCAGTTACTTTTCCAAATAAAGCATTTGGAAATAAAGCAATACCAGAAGTACAAAACACAATTTTTAAAAATGCAACTGTATGGACTAATGAAGCTGAAGGTGTAATTTTTAATACTGATGTTTTAGTAATTGATGGTAAAATTGCATCGATAGGAGAAAATATAGCCTATCCAAAAAATACATTAGTAATTGATGGAACTAACAAACATTTAACGTCTGGAATAATTGATGAGCATTCACATATTGCTGCTTCAAGTATAAATGAAGGTGGACAAAATTCTTCAGCAGAGGTGAGTATTGAAGATGTCATTGACCCAGATGATATTAATATCTTTAGAAACTTATCTGGGGGTGTAACAACAATTCAAATACTTCATGGATCTGCAAATCCGATAGGAGGGCAATCTGCAATAATTAATTTAAAATGGGGAGAAACAATTGAAAATATGAAATTTAAAAATGCTGATCCATTTATAAAGTTTGCTCTAGGGGAGAATGTAAAACAATCAAATTGGGAAAGTTATAGCCGTTTTCCTCAAACTAGAATGGGGGTAGAGCAAGTTTTTAATGACTATTTTCAAAGGGCAAAAGAATATGGCGAAAAATGGATTAGATACAATGAAATGCCAATTAGAAAAAAAATAAAATCAAAACCTCCAAGATATGATAGGGAAATGGAAGTAATATGGGAAATATTAAAAGGAGAAAGATTTGTCACCTGTCATTCCTATGTACAAAGTGAAATTAATATGATGATGAAGGTTGCAGAAAAATTTAATTTTAATATAAATACTTTTACTCACATACTGGAAGGATATAAGATTGCAGATAAAATGAAAAAACATGGTGCAGGTGGTTCATCATTTTCAGATTGGTGGTCATATAAATTTGAAGTAAAAGATGCTATTCCTTTTAATGGATCTATTATGCATGATGCTGGAGTATTAGTCGCTTTCAACTCAGATGATCCTGAAATGTCAAGACGTTTAAATCAAGAGGCAGCAAAGGCAGTAAAGTATGGCGGGGTTTCAGAAGAGGATGCATGGAAATTTGTTACACTAAATCCAGCGAAGCTTTTACATATAGATGATAAAGTTGGAAGTATTAAAATCAATAAGAATGCAGATCTTGTTTTGTGGTCTGATCACCCTATGTCAATATATTCTAAAGTTGAGAAAACAATGATTCAAGGAGCAATTTATTATTCCTTAGATAATATCAATAATACTATTGAATCGATAAAAAAAGAAAGAGCTTTAATTATATCCCAAATGCTTGACATAGCAGCTAAAGGGTCTGAAACAATTAAACCTATAATCAACTTAAAGAAAGAGTTTCATTGTGAAACATTAGATAATTAGCTATGAGAAAAACAATTTTAACAATTACCTGTTTATTAATCTTCAATATTAATAATGCTCAACAAACACCTGGCGAAAAGCAAACCAAGAAAATAATTATAAATAACTGTTTTATACACATTGGAAATGGAAATACTATAAAAGACGGAGCAGTAATTTTCTTTGAAGGTAAATTAACTTATGTTGGTAAATCAGTTAAATTAAATGATTATTTGATAGACGAATCAATAATTATTGATGCAGAGGGAAAACACCTATATCCCGGTTTTATAGCTACTAATTCTACACTAGGGCTAGTTGAAATTGATGCAATTAGATCAACTAGAGACCTCGATGAAATTGGAGATTTTTTACCACACATAAGGACTATAGTTGCCTATAATGCTGAATCAAAAATTATTGAAAGTGTTAGACCAAATGGAGTTTTAATTGCTCAGGTTTCGCCTAGAGGTGGTATTATTTCCGGTAAGTCATCTATTGTTCAATTAGATGCTTGGAATTGGGAAGATGCAATAATAAAATTAGATGAAGGAATCCATTTAAATTGGCCTTCGCCCTACACAAGAAACTATAGAGAAAGCAGAATAAGAAAAAATAATAATTACTCGAAATTAATTTCTTCAATTAATGATTTTTTTAATAAATCTAAAGTTTCAACTGCTGAAACTCAATTAAATCTCCCTTATGAGGCAATGAAAGGGATATACAATGGATCAGAAACAGTATATTTACATGCTAATTATGAAAAACAGATAGTTGATGGAGTTAGTTTTTTAAAAGAAAAAAAAATAAAAAATATAGTTTTAGTTCATGGCGAAGAAACTGAAAATCAAATCGATTTTCTGAAAAAACATAAAATACCTGTAATCATATCAAAGCCTCACAGGTTACCCATGGATGAGGATCAAGACCCAAATTATCCATACAAATTAGCAAAAAAATTGATCGATGGTGGCTTATTATTAAGTATCGATCTGTCTGGATCTATGGAAAGAACTAATACTCGAAACTTACCATTTTTTGCTGGAAGTTTCGTAGCACATGGTGTTGATAAAGAAGAAGCGCTAAAATTAATAACACTTAATGCAGCAAAAATATTAAAAATAGACAAAAAAATTGGTTCTATTGAAGTTGGTAAAAGTGCTACTTTATTTTTATCTGATGGTGATGCTCTTGATATGCGAACTAACAATATCAGTCACGCATATATCGATGGAAGAAAAATTAGCCTCGAAACTCATCAAACTGAGCTATGGGATCGTTACTCAAAAAAATATAAAAAACAAAAATCGGAATAATATATTTTGAAAATTATTTCAAGTCGTCAAAATTTAAAAATTAAAAATTTTTTAGCCCTAAGAGAAAAATCTAAAGAGCGAAAAAATCAAAATTCTTTTGTTTTAGAAGGTAAGGTAGAAATTGAAAGAGCTCTAATTGGTAATTATAATTTTAAAATAATTTTTATTTGCGAAGGTCATGAAAATATATTTAATCATTTCAATAGCCAAATCAAAGAATATGTAATAATAGAAAAAAATCTATTTAAAAAAATTTCTTATAGAAATGGTACAGAAAAGTACCTAGGTATTGGATATTGTAAAAATCATAGTTTAAGCAATTTTAAATTATTAAATAATGGGGTTTATCTGGTAGCTCAGGCTATTGAAAAGCCGGGTAACATTGGCGCATTAATCAGAACAAGTGCAGGTCTTGGAATAGGTGGTTTTATATTAACTGATCCTTTAACTGACATATACAACCCAATCACAATTAGATCAAGTTTAGGTTCAATATTTACTCAATCAATAATTAGCTGTGATTCAAAATCATTACTGAAGATTTTTATAAAAAAAAGAATTAATGTTTTACCAGCTATTATTAATAAAAACTCCACTTCATATAAAAAAGTAAAATACTCTAAGCCTTGTGCAATAATTGTTGGTAATGAGTCAAGAGGATTAAACAACAAGTGGATGTCAAGTTCAAATCAAAAGATATATATTCCCATGAAAAATAATATTGATTCTCTAAATGTGTCTGTAGCAGCTGCAATTATACTTCAACAAGCATTAGATAATTAAAACTTTGGTCTTATAAAGAGAAAAAGTTAACTTCATATAATTATGATTAACGAAGTTGCAGAAAATAAAGAGATAGCTCAACAGTACAAAGAATTGTTAAGAATAAGCTATCAAAGATTATCAAAATCAGACAAAAAACTTATTCGTCTCGCTTTTGATACTGCTGTTGATGCGCATAAAAATCAAAGGAGAAAATCTGGTGAACCATATGTGTTTCATCCTATTAGTGTTGCAAAAATAGTTGCTGATGAAATTGGTTTAGATTCAACTTCTATTGCATCTGCCTTACTCCATGATGTAATTGAAGATTCTAATTATACTATTGAAGACATAAATGAAATTTTTGGTGAAACAATTTCAAAAATTGTTCATGGTCTAACAAAAATTTCAAACCTAAAAAAAGATAATTATAATTCTATACAGTCTGAGAATTTTAGAAAAATGTTATTAACTCTAAATGATGACATAAGAGTCATAATAATTAAAATTGCCGATAGACTTCACAATATGAAAACCTTGAATAGTTTACCAAAATATAAAAGAGAAAAAATTGCATCTGAAACTCTTTTTATATACGCACCTCTCGCGCACAGAATTGGTCTTTATAATATAAAATCTGAACTCGAAGATTTAGGGTTAAAATTTACTGATTTAAGACGATACAATCAAATAAAAAATAAAATTGAAAAAAGTAAAGAAAAACAGAATTTTTATATAAAAAAATTTTCCTTAATGATTAAAAAAGCTCTAAATAAAGAGGATTTAAAGTATAATATAATCGGGAGAAGTAAATCTATTTATTCCATTCATAATAAAATGGAAAACCAATCCATTCCATATGAATCGGTATATGATAAATTCGCAATAAGGATCATATATGATTCTGATGTAGAAAATGAAAAATTTATTGCTTGGAAAATATATTCAATTGTGACTGACCACTTTATTCCAAATCCAACAAGATTGAGAGATTGGATAACGGCTCCGAAATCAACTGGATATGAAGCTTTACATATAACTGTAAGTGGTCCTGAAAACCAGTGGGTGGAGGTTCAAATAAGGTCCAAAAGAATGAATGAAATTGCAGAAAAAGGTTATGCAGCTCATTATAAATACAAGCAAAAAAATAAAAAAGATATTGGAATTGAAAAGTGGTTAGATCGCCTGCAGGAACTACTTAAAAGTAATAGTGTTAATGCAATTGACTTTGTTGATGACTTTAAGTTAAGCTTATACTCAAAGGATATTTTTGTTTTTACTCCAAAAGGTGACTTAATATCATTACCAAAAGGGTCTACTGGACTAGATTTTGCTTTTAATATACATACTGAGATAGGAATCAAAACGAGAGGTATTAGAGTTAATCAAAAATTAGTTCCATTAAGTAAAGAATTAAAGAGTGGAGATCAAGTTGAAGTAATTACCTCTAATGCCGCAAAACCCAGAGCAAATTGGCTAGAGTATGCAATTACATCAAAAGCTAGATCAAATATAAAATCATCTCTAAATGAACAAAAGAAGATAACTGCAAAATATGGAGAAGAAATTTTAATTAGAAAACTTAAACATCTAAAAATCAAATATAATGATAAGGTTTGTAAACATTTACTTAGGTTTTTTAAATTAAAAACAAATTTGGATTTATTCTATTTGGTTGGAATTGACTCAATAGATAATCAAAAAATAAGAAATTTCTCATCTGATTACAATAATAAGTTTTTCAATTTTTTCAAGAAGAAATTAACTTACGATTCTTTAAAGATCTCAAAAAAAACAAACAATTATAATAAACTAGTCTTTGGATATGAGCAACAACCTCTGGCTTATAAACTTTCCCCATGTTGTAATCCTATACCTGGGGATTCCGTTTTTGGTTTTATTTCCGAAAATGAAGGAATAAAAGTCCACAAAAAAGATTGTCAAAACGTTGTAGATATGCAATCAAAATACGCATTTAGAATAATTAATGCAAAATGGATAGCTTCAGCCATGGATAAATTTACTTCAAATATTAAAATTACTGGAATTGATAATATTGGTCTTGTAAATCAGGTAACAAAAGTGATATCAAATTTAATGAACGTAGATATTTATAAAATAAATTTTATCGCTAATGATGGAATTTTTGAAGGCACTGTAGGAATCAGGGTTAGCAATAAAACTATTGTCAATAAAGTGATTAAAAAGATAGAGAAAATTAAAGGGATAGAAAAGGTAACTAGAGAATAAGTTATATATTTGTTCATATGCAAGAAACAAAATCTAAACAAGACATAGTAAAAGAAGTATTTGTAAAATACTTAAACTTAAAAGAACACAGAAAAACTCCTGAGCGCTTTGCTATATTGTTTGAAATATATGACAGTAACGAACATTTTGATATTGAATCACTATATATCAAGATGAAAAATAAAAATTATAGAGTTAGTAGAGCAACGTTGTACAATACTATTGAACTTCTTCTTGAGTGTGGTCTAGTAAGAAAACATCAATTTGGAAATTCTCACTCGCAATATGAGAAATCATATTTTGACAAACAACATGATCATGTAATTTATACTGACACTGGAGAAGTAAAAGAGTTTTGTGATCCTAGAATTCATCAAATTAAAGAGACAATTGAAGATATATTTGACATAGAAATACATAATCATTCTTTGTATTTTTATGGAACAAAAAAAAAGCTATAATTCGCTAAAAAATATGGCTATTGATTTATTACTTGGCCTCCAATGGGGTGATGAAGGAAAAGGAAAAATTGTTGATTTTTTAACTAAATCCTATGATATTATAGCTAGGTTTCAAGGAGGGCCAAACGCTGGTCATACACTTGAATTTGAAGGGATTAAACACGTTTTACATACAATTCCATCTGGAATATTTCATTCAAAGGCTCTTAATTTAATTGGAAATGGAGTTGTAATTGATCCAGTAATTTTTGTTGAAGAAATTGATAAATTAAAAAAATATAAAATTAATTACCAAGAAAAATTATTGATATCAAAAAAAGCTCATATAATACTACCCACTCATAGGCTTCTGGATGCAACATCAGAAGCATCAAAGGGTAAATTGAAAATTGGATCAACTTTGAAAGGTATTGGTCCAACTTACATGGATAAAACCGGAAGAAATGGAATTCGTGTTGGAGATCTTTTAAATAAAGACTGGAAGAAGAAGTATAACTTGTTGACAAAGAAACATATAAGAATGCTTAGTTTTTTTGAGGTTAATGTTGAATTTGATTTAAAAAAATTAGAAAAAAAATTTTTTGACTCTATCATTGTTTTAAAAAAATGTAAAATAGTCGATAGTGAGGAATATTTAAATAAAGCTCAAAAAGAAGGAAAAAAAATTTTAGCTGAAGGAGCGCAAGGGTCATTACTTGATGTAGACTTTGGCACATATCCATATGTGACATCCTCTAATACAACTGCAGCTGGAGCATGTACAGGTCTCGGGATTGCCCCAAATAAAATAAAAGAAGTTTTTGGAGTATTTAAAGCTTATTGTACAAGAGTTGGCAGTGGACCTTTTCCAACTGAAATAAAAAACAACTACGGAAAAAAAATGGCAGAAGTTGGAAATGAATTTGGATCAACAACTGGAAGGGCACGAAGATGTGGATGGATTGATTTAATTGCATTGAAATATTCTATTCAAATCAATGGTGTTACACAATTAATGATGATGAAAGGAGATGTTCTATCAGGATTTGATAAAATAAAAATTTGTATTGGATATATGCAGAAAAATAAAAAAATTAACTTTTTTCCATATAGCTTAGATAGTAAAGATATTAAACCTATATATATTGAAATGGATGGGTGGGATGAAAATTTAACCGAAATAAAAAATCAAAATGAATTTCCTGAAAATTTCAAAAATTATCTGTCTTTTTTAGAAAAAGAACTTCAAACGCCAATAAAAATTATTTCTGTTGGGCCTGACAGAAGTCAAACAATTCATATGGCTTAATTAAATATCTCATATTTTGAGCAAAATATTCATTTTCTTTTTTTTTAATTTTTTATTTGTCTATCAAACCTTTGCTCAGGATAAAAAAATAATTGAAATACAAAAAGCAGGCAGTTCGAATCAAAATGAAAAACTTTACCCAGGTGGTAATATTTTATTAAAAGATAGTGATACCAGGGTTCATTTATTTCATGATGGAGCATTAGTTATATCTGATAAAGCTTTTTTTTATAATAAAAAAAACTTTTTTGAAGCAGAAGGAGATGTTGTTTTTACTCAAGGGGACACCCTTAAAATGACATGTTCAAAATTAGAGTATAATGGAAATTCAAAAAAAGCAAAAGCATGGGGTAATGTAGTTCTTGACAAACCTGATATGAGTTTGAAAACGGACACTCTGTATCTTGATAGAAATAAAAATATTGGTTTTTATAAAAATTTTGCAAAAATAATTGACAGTTCTAATGTTTTGACAAGTAAAAAAGGAACTTTTTTTATGAATGAAAATAAGTACAGATTCACCTCTAGTGTAAATATTGAAAACCCAAATTATAAACTAAAATCAGAAAGACTTGATTATTTCACTGATAATGACAAGGCATTTTTTTATGGTCCATCAAATATTTATGGAAAAGACTATAAAGTATTTAGTGAAAGAGGCTCCTATAATTTAAAAATTGAAAAAGGATATTTTAAAAAGAATGGAAAAATTAATTATGATGGGAAAATAATATACGGAGATAGTCTTTATTTTGATAAAAATAAAGACTATGCTTCCGCAACCAATAGGGTTAAATTAGTTGATACTATAAATAATTCTATTATTTATGGACATTACGGTGAAATATATAAATCAAAAGATTCTGCAATTATTACAAAAAGAGCTTTATCAATGTACATAGTTGAAAATGACTCATTATTTATTCACGCAGATACCCTTGTTGTTACCGGTGAAGAAAAAAACAGAATTTTAAGAGGTTATTATGATGTAAGAATTTTTAAATCAAATATTAGAGGTAAATCAGACTCAATATATTTTGAAGAAAACACTGGAAACATTGAATTAATCAAAAAACCATTAAATAACAAAGAGGTTCAAATATTTTCTGAGGAAGAAAAAAATTTAAGGAATCCAGTTTTGTGGTTTGGTGAAAGTCAAATGACAGGTGATAAGATTTTCCTTTTATCCGAATTAAAAAATAAAAAATTGGATTCATTAAAAATTATAGGTAACGCATTTATTGTTGAAAAAGACAGTATTGATAATAACGGATTTAATCAGATAAAAGGTGGTATTCTGAATGGTAATTTTGTTGATGGTAATTTAAAAAATATAGAAGTAGTTAAAAATACACAAGTGATCTATTATTTATATTCTGACGAAAATGAATTAATTGGTATTGATAAAACATTGTGTAGTTCATTAGATATGATAATGGAAAACAATGAAATATCAGACATAAAATTTAATGTAAAGCCAGACGGAGAGGTTTTTCCTGACAAAGAAATTGATATAAACGAACGAAAATTTAAAGGGTTTATCTGGAGAATAAACGAGAAACCGATCAATAAAAATGACTTATTTAGTGAAACGGATAATAAAATTATTTTGCCAGTAATTAATGAAATTGAAATGCCAAAATCGTTTTATTCTGACTTAGATTTTAACAAATGATAGATGATTTTCTGGAATTTCAAGCTAAAACAAGTCCAAATCCAATTGGGTTAGAGATAAAAAAAGCCAAAGGATTATACATTTGGGACACTTCAAATAAAAAATATTTAGATTTTATTGCTGGGGTGTCAGCAAATTCTTTAGGTCATCGGCATCCAAAAATTATAAAAGCTATAAAAAAACAGTTAGACAGTTACATGCATGTTATGGTTTATGGCGAATTTGCTCAGAAACCTGCAGTAGATCTGAGTAAAAAATTAATACAAAAACTCCCCAAAAATTTAGATGTCTTGTATTTAACTAATTCAGGAACTGAAGCAATTGAAGGTGCTTTAAAATTAGCTAAAAGAGTAACTGGAAGAAGAGAATTAGTAAGTGCAAAAAATTCATATCATGGAAGCACTCACGGTTCATTGAGTGTTACAGGTTACGAAAAACAAAAAGAAAGTTTCAAACCTTTACTACCAGGTATAAAATTTATTGAATTTAATAATTTAAAAGATCTATCACTAATTACAGAAAAAACTGCTGCTGTAATTCTTGAAACCATACAGGGTGGTGCTGGTTTCATTACACCAATAAATGACTATTTGAAAAAAGTTAAAAAAAGATGTGTAGAGGTCGGGGCATTATTAATTTTAGATGAAATTCAACCCGGTTTTGGAAGAACTGGAAAACTATTCGGATATGAGCATTATGGAATAATTCCAGATATACTAGTTATGGGAAAAGGAATGGGTGGAGGTCTTCCAATTGGAGCTTTTTGTTCTTCAAAAAAAAATATGAAGTTACTTGAAGTTAATCCAAAACTCGGGCATATTACAACTTTTGGTGGTAATCCAGTAATCGCAGCATCTGCTCTAGCAAATTTGAAATTACTTTATGAAAATAGTATAATGGAAAGTATAGACTCGAAGGAAAAATTATTTCGAGAAAAGCTTAAGCACCATCTAATTAAGAAGATCAACGGAAAGGGATTAATGCTTGCTATAATATTTGAAAATAGTGAAATTGTAAATAAGGTAATCTATAATTGTCTGAAAAAAGGTCTACTTCTATATTGGTTACTTTGGGATAAAAATGCAGTTAGAATATCCCCTCCTCTGAATATATCAAATAAAAAAATTGAAGAAGGATGTTCAATAATTATAGAAGTTTTGAATGAAATTTATAATTAGAGTGTTAATTATTTTGTTGAAAAAAAAGATTCGTGTGTATTTTTTGTAAATCGAGGTTACTTAATTTTAGATACATATTATTTAAATATGTTAAATTTCGACAAAGAAAATTTCGCTGTACCTGTTGAGAAATTTGAAAAAATGTTAAAAACCAATCAAGTTTTGTTTTTTGATGCACAAGAATTTGAGGGGATCGTACAATATTACATTGATTATGGAGAATTAAACTTAGCAGATCGTGCTCTTGAAATTGGTATGGATCAACATCCAAATAATGGAGAACTAATTTTGTTGAAAAGTGAAATTTTAATTTTTGAAGGTGATTATAAAAAATCGTTAAAGCTTCTGGAATTAGCTGAAAAACTTTCACCTCAACATGAAGAGATTTTTATTCAAAAAGCAACCATCGCATCAAAATCAAAAAAGCATACTGAAGCGATAAAATTTCTCGAAATAGCTTTAAAATTTTCAAATGATTTATCAGAAATATGGAACCTCATTGGAATGGAATATCTTTTTGTCAAAAATTTTAACTCAGCAAAGTATTATTTTAAATTGTGCATGGAAAAGGATCCAAATGATTACCAAGCTTTGTATAACTTATTACACATATTTGAGCAATTATCTGAAGAAGATGAATCAATTAATTTTTTAAATTCAATATTAGAGAAAAACCCTTATTGTGAGGTTGCATGGCATCAGCTTGGTAAAATTTATTTAAAAAAAGGAAACCACAAAGAAGCTATTTCAGCCTTTGATTTTGCAATTATTAGTGATGATTCTTTCACAGGTGCATATATTGAAAAAGGTAAAATTCTTGAAACAATTGGTAAACTAAATTCTGCAATAGAAAATTATCATATAGCAAATGAAATCAACGATCCCAGCGCTTTTGTATATCACAGAATAGCTTCTTGTCACAAAGCTCTTGGGAATAAAGATTTATCCTTGCTTTATTTTAAAAAAACTATTTTAATAGAACCAAACTTTGAAAAAGGATGGACTGAAATAATTGAATTCTATTGTCAGAACTCAGATTATACTAATGCTTTACATTATTCAAAAAAAGCAATAGAATCTAACGGGGACAACCCATTTTTTTCTAATAAAGCCGGAGAACTACTTATGAAAAAAGGTGATTTTTCTGACGCAATTTTTTATTTTGAAACCTCCATTAATCTCGGATATGTTGAAATAGATGTTTGGACGGATTTACTAGACTGCTTAATTAAATTATACAGATTTAATCAGGCAAAAAATATTATTTACAGAGCTCTAAGAATTTTCAAAAACTCACCTTTTATTATTTTTAGGTTAGGTATTATTGAAATTAAATTGGGTAATTCAAATATTGCCTTAAAACACTTAAAATCCATTGACCCAAAAGTTTTAAATAAATTATTAAAAAATAAACTATATTCTGACCTTTCTTCAATAATCTGAATAAAGTATTACTATATTTAATTTGTGAAAACTTTTAAAACCATCATTAAAGGTGTATTAATTGGCACAGCTGATCTTGTTCCTGGAGTTTCAGGCGGAACAATAGCTCTTATTTTAGGAATATACAATAAGTTAATTACCAGCCTATCCAGAATATCATTTAAATCATTAGGTAAGTTAAAAAATGATGGTATAAATTCTTTTTGGAGCCATATTAATGGTAATTTTTTATTCCTAATATTAGCAGGCGCTTTTATCGGGATATTCTCTTTCACATACTTAGTTGACTGGTTAATTAAAAATCATTCTATTTTTCTATGGGCTTTTTTTTCAGGATTAGTTCTATCTAGCAGTCATATGATTTTTAAAAGAATTAAAAATCCAAATTATAACCTGATTTTATTTTTTATTTTTGGAATAACAATTTCATTTTTAATAGGTCAAACAACTGAAAATAACGACTCTTCAGATTTAAGCTACATCTACCTATTTTTTTCTGGCTTTATTGCAATAATAGCAATGATTTTGCCAGGAATTTCAGGAGCTTATATATTAATTTTACTAGGTACCTATTCTGAAATAATATCAACAATTAAAAACCTAATTATAATATTAATTGAACGAGAATTTACAAGTATAAAGCTCATTATTTCAGAATTAATGGTCTTTGGTTCAGGAATTATCTGCGGTCTCTTGATTTTCTCGAAACTTGTCAAGTGGCTTCTTTCAAATTATTTTGATAAAACATTAAGTTTTATGTTAGGATTGATGATTGGTGGTATGAATAGAATTTGGCCATGGCAACAAAACGGCGAGGCTGTATCTCCAAATGCATATATTGGAAACAGCAATATATTATTGGTTGTATTCTTTTTTGTTTTAGGAGGATTATTTTTGATTGGATTAAATTTTTTAGAAAAAAATCTAACTAATGAGAAAAAGAAAAACTTTAAATGAAAAACTTTTATTAATAATTAAAGGTTTTGCTATGGGGGCAATAAATAAAGTCCCAGGCGTATCAGGTGGCATAATTGCTTTGGTTGGAGGTTTTTATGTCGAGCTTATTTATTCTCTACATAAAATAAATATCACTTCATTAAAACTAATGATTTCTGGGCGTTGGTCTGCTTTTTTTAGGTATATAAATGCTGAATTTCTGTTTTATTTATTTGGAGGAAGTATGATCAGTTTTTTTAGTATGGCCTTAATTTTGGATTTTTTACTAGTCAATTATCCAAATTATTTGTGGTCTGTTTTTTTTGGAATGGTTCTTTCCTCGATATATTTTATTATTCCTCTTGTCAATAATTGGAATTTTAAATCATTTTTATTTTTTTTATTAGGCACTTTCATTGGATTATACATTAGTTTTCTTGAACCATTCGATGGAAGTCAAAATTTTTATTTTGTTTTCTTTTGTGGAGTTATTAGCGTCTCTGGGATGACACTACCAGGATTATCAGGATCTTTTATTCTACTTTTAATGGGGAATTATGAACTTCTTCTTGTTGATTCAGTAAATGCCTTGTATTATTCTTTAATTGATTTTATTTCAGGTAATCTTGAATTTTTTTATGATGTTGAACGTTTCAAATTAATTAAAATATTAGTTGTGTTTGGATTAGGTTCAGTATCAGGACTTATATTTTATGTTAATCTATTAACTTATGTTTTAAAAAAATATTATTCATATACAATTGCGACGATATGTGGTTTTGTTTTGGGATCTTTAGGATGCGTATGGCCATGGAAAACAAAATTCAAAAATGATATTTTTTATTTTTTTCCCAAAGAAATAAATCAAGAGACAATTTTAATGTTAATATGTATTACATTAGGAATATGTTTAGTATATGTTTTAGAAAAATATGGAAAAGAAAAAACTTAAAAAATTTGGACTTGTTGGAAAGGAAATTAAATATTCTTTTTCAAAAAAGTATTTTGAAAAAAAATTCAATGTTTTAAACTACGATAATTTTTTATATACTAATTATGATTTAAAAGATTTATCAAATATAAGGTCGATTCTAGATGATATAGAGTTAATTGGATTGAATGTTACTATACCATATAAGGAAAAAATAATACCATATTTAGATAAACTTTCTGAAAAAGCAACAAAAATTGGCGCAGTAAATACAATTTATTTTAAAAATAAAAAAATTATAGGTGATAACACGGATGTAACAGGCTTTGAAATAGCATTAAAATCATTCATGAAGAATAAGATTTTTAATGCACTTGTATTGGGAACAGGAGGTGCATCAAAAGCAATAAATTTTGTTTTAAGAAAAAATAAAGTGAATTCGATATCTGTATCAAGAAAGCCAAAAACAAATCAAATTCATTACAAAGAAATAAGCAAAGAACTTCTAAAAAGTCATCCCTTAATTATTAATTGTACACCATTAGGAACATATCCCGGCGTAAATGAATCTCCACCTCTACCATATGAATTAATTGATGATGACAACTATTTATTTGATCTTATTTATAATCCTGAAACAACTTTATTTATGAAAAAAGGACTGGATAATGGAGCAAAAGTTACAAATGGTCTAAAAATGTTAATTGAACAAGCAGAGGCATCCTGGAAGTTATGGAAATAAGTATAATTTTTTTTGTAAATTTTAGTCCAAAAAAAAGAGCAATTAAACTTGAAAAATTCAGAGAACATAAAAATTCATATTTCAGATTTGTCATCTATGAAAGTTGTTGATCTTAAGACACTTGCAAAAAAAATGAAAATTTCTAATTTTTCAAAATTAAGAAAATCAGAACTTGTTAGTTTACTTTCTAACAATATAAAAACTAAAGAAATCACAATAAATACCTCTAAAAAGGTTAATGAGAAAGATAAAAATCAGATTGAACAAAGTAATTCAAAGCTAATAACATCACTTGTTAAAAAAATTTCTGAACAAAATTGGTTTTTAAAAAGGAGTGAAATTGACAAAATAATTCTCAAAATTGAAAAAAGATATGCTGAAGAATCAGCTGAGAAAAATAATCTAGAATCACTATCAAAAGAAAAAAAGGAGTTTTATTATTTAATAAATGAATATAAAAAGAAAAAAAAGGAATATTTCAGGGAACTTGATGAAAACAAAAGTAAAAATGGTGAAATAAAGAAAAACCTAATTGATAAAATTAAATCCTTAATTGGATCAGATCAATCAATCAATATTATTTATAAAAAATTCAAAGAATATCAAAATAAATGGCACGAAACCGGACCTGCTCCAAGAAAGGATAATAATAATTTATGGGAAACCTATAAGCATCACGTAGAGCGATTCTATGATTTTCTTCATATTAATAGAGAATTGAGAAATATAGATTATAAACACAATTACAATGAAAAAATAAAAATAATTGAAAAAGCTGAAAAATTAAGCAATTATGAAGATGCTATTAAAGCAGGAAAAGAATTAAATTCTCTTCATATTTTGTGGAAAAACGATTTGGGACCAGTTGCACCTGAACATCGAGAAATATTATGGAAAAGGTTTCAAAAAGCGTCAAAAATAATTCATTCAAGAAGACAAGATTTTCAGAAAAATATTGATAAAATTCAAATTTCAAATTTAAAATCAAAAGATTCAATATTAAAAAAAATGGAAGTTTTGATAGAGGTTTTGCCAACTAATCACTATGATTGGCAAAAAACAATAAAAAATTTTATAAAACTTAGAGAGGATTTTAAAAAAATTGGATCCATAAATAAAAATGAAAGTAAAAAAAGTTGGAATTCATTCAGAGATATTGGAAAAAAATTTAATCAACATAAAAATCAATTTTATAAAGATCAAAAATTAAATCAAAAGAAGAATATAGAAAAATATAAATTATTAGTTAAAGAAGTTGATGAAATTAATGAAAAGGATGATTGGAAAAACTTTATAAATAGAATGAAATCAATCCAAAATGATTTTAATAAAATAGGGTTTGTCCCATCGAAAATTTCAAAAAATCTAAAGAGAGATTTTATAAAAAAAACAAATTTCTATTTTAAAAGGTTAAAAGATGGATTTGATCATGCAAATAAACTTGAAGAAAAAATATATAATGAAAAAATTGATGCAATAGGTTTAATAAACCTAAATGATAAACAAACAGATAATTTATATAATTATTTCATAGAACATTGGAATAAAATTATAAATGAGGATAAAATTAGTTTACATTTAAAAAACAAGATTGTTAAGGTGTTTTTAAAAAAAGTTTCATTATTAATAAAATCGAAACAAACAGATGAAAACTTGATTTTTAACCTAGAGGTTAACTGTATAAGTGACGATATTAATGAGCTTAAATTTAAAGTTAATAATTACAAAAAAAATCATGATTTATTGAGAACAGAAATTAATCAACTTGAAAATAATTTGGAATTCTTTTCTAAATCGAGCAATAAAAGTCCGATGTTGAAAGAAGTTACTCAAAAATTAAATACTCTCAATGATAAATCAATCCTTTTGAAATATAAAATAGATAAGATCAATACCTTAATTAAAAAGTTTGAAAATGATAATGTTAAAAAATCAAAGCAGAATGAAATAAATGAGGAATAAATTATGTTTCTTCCTTTGCTTTATCCCACAAAGCATTTAATTCATTTAAATCCAAGGAATTTATTTTCTTTTTTTTAACGTCTAGACTCTTTTCTACAAAATTAAATCTTTTAATAAATTTTTTATTTGATCCTTCGAGAGCAAGATCTGGATTTATATCTAAAATCCTTGCATAATTAATTAAGGAAAAAAATAAATCGCCAAACTCCTCCTCAATTGAATTAATTTTTTTATTGTTTATCTCATCTAAAAACTCATTTAACTCCTCTTTAATTTTTTTTACAACGTCCTCTGATTTCTTAAAATCAAATCCGACTGCAGCTGCTTTTTCTTGAATTCGTTCAGCTTTAATTATTGATGGTAATCTAGATGGTATACCTGACAAAACACCTTTATTATCTTTGATAACTTTTAAACTTTCCCAATTTTTTTTTATATCATTTAGATTATTAATTTTTAAATTGCCAAATACATGAGGATGTCTATAAATAAGTTTTTCTCTAACTGAACTAGCTACGTCGGATAAATCAAAATGGTTTTTTTCGGAAGCAATTTTTGAATAAAAGATGATATGTAGCAAGATATCTCCTAATTCAACTTTAATTGCATCCATATCATTATCTAAAATAGCTTGAGACAATTCGTAAGTTTCCTCAATTGTTAAGGATCTGAGACTTTTAATGGTTTGTTTTTTATCCCATGGACATTTTAAACGAAGCTCATCCATGACATCCAATAATTTATCTACAGATTCTAATTGTTTTTTTCTTTTATTCATATTATTGACTAATTATCTCATTTTAATTTTGGAAAACTTCATTAAATAATCAGTAGGTACTTTTCCCTTACTAATATCTAACAGCTTTCTTCTTAAAAGTTTTCTTTTTAGTGGGGATATTTTATCAGTAAACAAAATTCCTTCGATGTGATCATATTCATGCTGAATTACCCTAGCGATCAAACCATCAAACTCTTCAAATTGTTCAATAAAATTAGTATCATAATATTTTATTTTAATGGTTTCACTCCTTTTGATATCAGCTCTAACTTCAGGAATGCTTAGACATCCTTCGTTAAAATCCCAAGCCTCTCCATTTTCATCCAAAATCTCTGGGTTAATAAATACCTTTTTAAAGGATTTTAATTTCAGGCTCTCCTCTTGGTTGAGGCTTTCATCATCTGAAAATGGTTTGGTATCAACAATAAAAAGTCTTATTGATAATCCAATCTGAGGTGCTGCTAAACCAACCCCATTAGCATTATACATCGTTTCCCACATATTATTGATTATATTGGATAAGCTTTCAAAAGATTTGTTAATTTTTTTAGCTTTGGTTTTTAATACTGGATGGCCATATCCGACTATTGGTAAAATCATTTTAAATTTTTTAGAAATTCTAAATAAGACTGAAGAATTATTGCTGCACTTATTTGATCGATCAGTTTTTTATTACTTCTTTTAATTCTATTTAGTCCTGACTCCAGAATAGTTCTTTTTGCGATTTTAGATGAGTATCTTTCATCATGTCGAATAACATTTAAATCAGGAAGTTTATTTTTTAATTCTTTTATAAATTTCAAAATTTTTTTTTCAATAACCGGAAAAGATCCGTTCCCTTTTTTGGATTGACCTATTATAACTGCATCTAAATCATTATTTAATTTATAATCTTTTAAAAAATTAATCACTTCTTTTGAATCCAATGTAGTCAGACCACTTGAAATTATTTGAAGAGGATCAGTATGAGCAACACCTGTTCTTTTCTCTCCAAAATCTAATGCAATTAATGTTCCCATTTATATATTTTAACAAATATACATTTTTGGCCTTTTAAATTTATTAGTAATTACTGCGTTTACTTATATTTATGAAAAATTTAAGATGAAGACAGTAATTGAATCAACATGGGAAGATCGATCATTAATCAATAAAAAGGAAAACCAAGAATGCATATTGGATACAATAAATCAGTTAGATAAAGGAGTTATTAGGGTTGCAGAAAAAATAAATGAAAGTTGGACTATTAATGAATGGGTGAAAAAGGCAGTTATAATGTATTTTCAAATACAAAAAATGAAAACCATTGAAGTTGGACCTTTTGAGTTTCACGATAAAATACCTCTAAAAAATAAATATAAACAAAAAGGTGTGCGGGTTGTACCTCATGCACTAGTTAGATATGGTGCATATATTTCCAAGGGTGCAATTTTAATGCCAAGTTATACAAATATTGGATCTTATGTAGGTAGGGACACTATGATAGACACATGGGCAACAGTTGGAAGTTGTGCTCAAATTGGATCAAATGTTCATGTGAGTGGAGGAGTTGGAATTGGTGGGGTTTTAGAACCTATTCAAGCCTCTCCTGTGATAATAGAAGATAATGCTTTTATAGGTTCAAGGTGCATAATAGTTGAAGGAGTGAGGGTTGAAGAAGAGGCTGTTCTTGGAGCAAATGTAACTTTAACTGCTTCAACAAAAATAATTGACATAACTGGAAATAAACCTTTCGAAACAAGAGGTATTATTCCCAAAAGGTCTGTTGTAATACCCGGTAGCTACTCAAAAAAATTTAACGCAGGACAATATCAGGTTCAATGCGCTTTAATTATTGGAAAAAGAAAAGAGAGTACCGATAAAAAAACCTCATTAAATAATGCTCTAAGGGAGAATAAAGTTGCTGTTTAGACTGTATCTTTTGTTAATCCAAATTTTGTTCTTGTAAGTTTTTTGTTATTTGTTTCTAATCTAATTTTATTATTATTTTTCCATGAGTTTTCATTTACGTAACTTCTTTCATGATAAAGATGTAAGCATATCGCTGAGTATCTTATTTGTTTTGATCTGATTCCTAAATTGATGAGTCTCTCACCCAGCTCCCTATCCTCTCCACCGTATTTCATTCTTTCATCAAATCCATTTACTGAAAAAATATCTTTTTTCCATCCAGAACTATTGTGTCCATTCCATGTCGGTCTGGTTGTAGTAATTATATTTAGTAATAGAGCAAAAAAATCATTAACTAAAATTTTTAAGTTTTTAAATGATATAGGAAGGCCTTTTTTTCTGAGCCAAGAATATGAAAAGCAATTCGCAGACAAAATATCATCTTCATTTATAAGGTTTGATAAATTTCTATTTAACTTAAAGTAACCGCCAGAAAGAAAAAAACCACTTTGTTTAAATTTGTTATGCTTCTCTAAAAAGTCAGCTCTAGGAATACAATCTCCATCAGTAAATACAATATAATTTCCCTCAGTTTGAGATAAAGCTTTATTTAAAATGATTGTTTTTTGAAATCCATTATCTGGGTGCCATACATGTTTTATTTTATAAAATAAATTTGGTTTAATTAGTTTAATTAGATCTCTAGTTTTAGGATCCGAACCATCATCTGCTACTAATATTTCAAAATCTCTAAATGTTTGGTTGTTAAAGCCAATAAGGACTTTATTAAGCCATAATTCAGAATTATAGGTTGAAACAATAACCGAAATTGAACAAGACAAAACTTTAATTTATATATCAATGACAAAAATAAAACTACTTTTGCTTTAAGTGATAAAATTATAATGAAAATATTAGTCATTCAACAAAAAATGATTGGAGATGTTTTAATTAGTAGCATAATTTGCGAAAATATAAAACTATGGAATCCTAAAATTGAAGTTGATTTTTTAGTAAATAGACACACTATTCCTGTTATAGAAAATAACCCACATATAGATAATATTATAATTTTTGAGGATCACAAAAGTGATAGGAGGAGGAATTTTTTAAAATTTTTAAAAATGCATAAAAATAAAGATTATGATATAATTATAGATGCCTATGGGAAAATAGAAAGTATTATAATAACACTTTTAACAAATGCAAAAATAAAAATTGGATATAAAAAATGGTATACAAAATGGGTTTATTCAATTTTAATAGATAGAAAATTACACAAGTCAAAAGCTGAGATTCAATTATCCATATTAAATCGACTAAAATTACTAGAGCCAATAGTTGGAAAAAATTTTAAATTTAAATTAAAGCCTACAATACATTTAAAGCAGGAGAGAGAAAAAAATATTGATTTAATTTCTATTAAGAAAAAAAATATCTTAATAATGATTAGCGTCTTAGGGAGTTCAGTGATCAAGTCATATCCAATTAATAAAATGGCAACCCTTTTAAATTATTTAGTAAAAAAACATCCTGTAAAACTTATATTAAATTACATGCCAGATCAGAGAGGTGAAATAATGAATTTTTTAAAAAAAATCAATCCAAAAACAAAAGAAGCTATAATTAAAAACAAAACCCCCAAAAGTTTGAGAGATTATATATCAACTGTTTCTTATTGTGATGCTATTATAGGAAATGAAGGAGGGGCTATAAACATCGCAAAATCATTAAATATTCCTAGTTTTTCAATTTTTTCACCTCAAATAGATCCCGATGTATGGAATACAGAATGCTCAAAAAATGTATCTGTTCATATAAAAGATTTCAATGATGAGTTCAAAAATTTCAAACTAAATCAAAATCAAATAATCAGACTTTATGAATCTTTTGATTTTAATTATTTCAAAAAAAACTTATCAACGTTCATTAGAGGACTCCAGTAATCCATTCTCTACCCTAATTTTTTTTGTTTGAATCGACTCATTTTGTAATAAATTATTTTTTTCAAAATTAGATTTATCTTTTTCATCATGATCTAAATGATAAACTATACCGATAAACTTAAGTCTTTTACCTTTCAAGCCGTTATTATGAAATCTAATCATTAAATCTGAGTCTTCTCTACCCCAACCTCTAAAATCATTATTATATCCATTAACATTTATAAAATCTTTTCTCCAAAAAGAAGTGTTACAACCCCTAAATTTGGGTGAAATTTTATTTTTTAAAGCAAAGAATTTATTTAAAAAGGGTATTCTTAATTTTCTAAATCTCTTTTTAATATTTGGACTGAAAAAGGAAAAAATTAATCTTTCTTCATTATTATTGGAGCACAATAAAAACTTTGAGATATGTTCTTTTTTTATATGAACTCTAGTTCCGAATAAATAACATCCCGGCTTTGCATTAAATAAATGATCTTTGATAAAATACTTATCTGGAATGCAATCACCATCGATTTGAATTATATAATCTGATTTTGACAACCTAATTGCCTTATTGAGAATTAATGCTTTTCTGAAGCCACAATCTGCATGATTAACATGAATAAACTTAGAGGCAATTTTATTTCTCCATGAATCTACTATTTCCTTTGTTTCTATATCATTACCGTCTTCAGCAATTATGATTTCGTCAGGTAAATAAGTCTGCCTATCAATTGCATCAATAATAATATCAAGTGCTTTAGAATAATTATATGTTGAAATTATTAATGAAACTGTCATAATCAATTACAAATATAAATAGAAAACAATGTTTCATAACTTAGCAAAATAAAATAGAATTTTTGCAAAATAACTTTACCAATGATTCAGGAAATTAAAAAGGCTGTAAATGTTTTAAATAGTGGTGGTGTAATTTTATATCCAACAGATACTGTATGGGGTATAGGATGTGATGCTAGAAATTCAATAGCAATAAATAAAATTTTTAAAATAAAAAATCGAAAATCAGAAAAAACATTAATTTGTCTTATGGAAGATATTAAAATGCTGAAAAAACATATTTTAAATATTCCAAAAGAAGCTGAGTTATTAATAAATGGCCCCATTCCTGCAACAATAATTTATGATAATCCAAAAAATATTTCGAAAATTCTTGTAGCTGATGATAATACGCTAGCAGTAAGAATACCAGAACATGAATTTTGCAATAAATTATTATCAATTTTCGGAAAACCAATCGTTTCAACTTCAGCAAACTTAAGCGGCCAAGAAACTCCTCTTAGTTTTTCAGAAATCACAAAGTCTATTTTGGAAGGTGTTGATCATGTTGTAAATTTGCAAAAAGAAAAAAAAGCATTAAACATGCCCTCAAAAATATTCAAAGTTGGCAGCAATGGAGAAATCTTAACAATTCGAAAATAAATGAAATTGTTAATAAAAGAACCTTTACTTAAATCTGAACTTTTTCAAAAACTAAAAAAAATAATTGAAGAAAAAAAAGTTGAATCATATATAATTGGAGGTGCGGTAAGAGATTATTTAATAAATAAAAAACAACCCAAAGATATTGATATTGTATGTGTTGGAAATGGGATCAAAATTGCCAAAGCTTTAAAAAAAGAATTATCAAATTCAAGCAAGATTCAAATTTTCAAAAATTATGGAACTGCAATGTTTAAGTGGAATGAAATAGTCCTTGAATTTGTGGGTGCAAGAAAAGAATCATATTCAAAAAATAGTAGAAACCCAAACATTGAAGTTGGTTCGTTAAAGGATGATCAAAATAGGCGTGATTTTACTGTTAACTCCTTAGCAATAAGCCTTAACTCTTCTAATTATGGAAAACTTCTGGATCCTTTTAATGGTTTGAATGATTTGAAAGAAGGGATTTTAAAAACACCACTAGATCCTGACAAAACATTTTCAGATGATCCCTTAAGGATGATGAGAGCAGTAAGGTTTGCTTCACAATTAAACTTTACAATTGAAAAAAAATCACTAAAGTCAATAATTAAAAATAAAAAAAGAATTGAAATAGTTTCAAACGAAAGAATAGTAGATGAGCTCAATAAAATAATTTTATCTAAAAAACCTTCAATTGGTTTTATTATTCTAGATAAAACTGGTTTATTAAAATATGTTCTTCCCGAAATTGAAAATTTGAAAGGTGTTGATGAAATAGAGGGATTCAAACATAAAGATAATTTTTATCATACTCTAGAAGTTCTTGATAACATATCTAAAAAGACTGAAAGTCTTTGGTTAAGATGGGCAGCACTTTTACACGATATTGGTAAATCAAAAACAAAAAAACTAATAAATGGAATTGGTTGGACTTTTCATGGTCATGAGTTTATAGGTTCAAAAATGGTTTATAATTTATTTAAAAGACTTAGGATGCCATTAAATGAAAAAATGAAATATGTTCAAAAACTTGTTTTGATGAGTTCACGTCCAATTGTAATTTCCCAGGATTTAGTTACAGATGCTGCGGTGAGAAGATTAGTTTTTGATGCTGGTGATCACATAGATGATTTAATATGCTTATGTAAGGCTGATATAACAACTAAGAATCAAAAAAAATTTTCTGAATATCATAAAAATTTTGAAATTGTAACAAAAAAAATAATTGAAGTTGAAAATAGAGATAAGATTAGAAATTTTCAACCACCAGTTGATGGAGACATTATAATGAAGTATTTTAATTTAAAACCTTGTAAAGAAGTTGGATATATTAAAGAAATTATCAAAGAGTCAATTTTAGAGGGGAAAATTCCAAATGAAAAATCTTCTGCACTTGAATTAATGAAAAAGACTGGAAAAAAATTAGGATTAAAAACAGATGAATAAAAACTTTTTATTTTTTCTTAAACTCTCATTAATATTAATTTATTTAGTTATTGCAGCAGGAGCTACGGTTAGAGTAACTGGAAGTGGAATGGGTTGTCCAGATTGGCCTAAATGTTTTGGATACATTATTCCACCTACAGAAAGAAATCAATTAGAATGGAAACCAAATCATTTTTATAACAAAAATGAAGTTATAATTTTAAATAAATCCTTGAGAGTTGCAATAAATGATTTTAGATCACAAAATGAATACAATAAAAGCAATTGGAATCCATATTTAAAACATGACTATTCTGAGTTTAACGTTTATCACACATGGATAGAATTCATTAACAGATTAATAGGGGCAATATCTGGTATTGCTGTTTTTGCAATGTTTTGTTTCTCTTTGTTTTTATGGAAAAAAAAGAAAATCCTGGTTATTCTATCATTTTTAGCTGTTATCTCAATGATCTTTCAAGCTTTGTTGGGAAAAGAAGTGGTTGACTCAAATTTACTTGCTTATAAGATTACAATTCATATGATAATGGCATTTATTATTTTAGCAATACTTATTTATATATTATATCTATCAAAAATAAAGCCAATTGATATCCGTTTTAATAATAAAATAATTTATATAATTACATTTGGATTTTTCTTAACGTTTATACAAATATTTTTAGGAACGCAGGTTCGTCAATTTATAGATATTCAAATGAATGAATTTCCAATGCAAAATGAATTGTGGCTTAAATTTGCACCATTAAAATTTTATTTTCATCGATCTTTCTCATTAATTATTCTAGCAACAAATCTATTTTTATATCGTGAATTTAAAAAAATAAAAATCATTCCATTTTCACTTAAAATTATTTTAGCAGCTTTATTACTTGAAATTTTTACTGGTGTCTTAATGTATTATTTTGATTTTCCCATATCCACCCAACCAATACATCTGCTTTTGGCAACTTTTATTTTCACTGCTCAACTGTATCTTATTCTTCAACTAGTCATTAAAAATGAAATTAAATGATATTGAGAATAAGAACAATACTTGATGTAAATGATGATGTAATCAGAGATATTGAAATTGAAGATGATTCAACATTAGAGGATCTAAACATTTTTATCATTAAATCATATGGCTTTAAAGAAAAAGAAATGGCATCGTTTTTTAAAACAGATGAAAACTGGAAACAAGGTGAAGAAATGAATTTAATTGAACTTGATGAAAAGAAAAACTTTTCAAAAAAAACTTTAAATAGTATTTTAAACAAGAGTAATAAACGTCTTATATTTATATATGATTTTTTGGCACTTTGGACTTTTTTCATAGAAGTAATTGAGTTTACTCAACCAATAAAAAATACTAGTTATCCAAATTTGATTTTTTCTAAGGGAAAAATTCCAAAAAAACCTCCAAATAATATCTTTATAAATTCAAAAGAAAAAGATCAAACTGAAAATTTTGATGATTTGTCAGATTCCGAGTTATATTAATTTCTCAAAATAGAAATTGGCTTTATATTTTCATAATTTCTTTTCAAGAAGGACAATGAAGCATCCATAATATCAC
>MDSW01149343.1_pt1 | contig 50031 bp, 54 predicted proteins | sample 811171 | NCBI WGS metagenome assembly MDSW01 (sample SAMN05326641, study PRJNA326480) | marine metagenome | isolation source: seawater | place: Atlantic Ocean: North West | collected 2012
GGCCCAGGAGTTCTTCGCATCCATCAAGCGGATTGGTGGCATCGCGCTGAAGGAGACGGCGCCTCCAGTCAAGGCAGCCCCTGTTCAGTGCAAGGTTGAGGAGGAGGCGGCGGCAGCGCCTGCGGCGTCGCATCCCGGCGACGATGCCCCGATCGACGAAGGCCAGTGGGGTGGGATGGGAGCAGGCGGCGTCTGGGATGATGAAGAAGCGGAGCTGGCAGGGGCGGGATTCCACATGGCCCAGCATCCAGGCGCAGAGATCGTCCTGGCCGGTACCTGGGAGGAAAACTGGGACTAGAATAGAATCGAATAGTTAGAGAGGGGAGTAGAAGAAGGAGTAGTTAGCTTTTTTGCGCTGCGCCGAATTGAACACGAGAAGCAAGCGGCCCCGGACTCATAAGGATGGAGCGGACGCTGCAGGCATTGGGAGGGTGGCTGAGAAAGGCCGGCCTGAACTCTGCGCGCGCTCATGTTGGCGCGCAGGAGCTGTTCTGGCCGGCCAGGGAGGCCGGGCTCTCGGGGCGCGACATCGCGGCGGTATCGTCGGCATTCCAGCACTCTCCGCTCGAAACGCGAAACGGCAATCTCTGGTCCCACCTAGAGGATCATATGGCCGATTGGCCCAATGCCCAAAGCGCGCACCAATTCCTGCGCGCAACGACTCACCTAGCCCCCCACTGGCTGTCGAAGGCTACGTACGCCAGATCAGGGAAGTACGAACTCTTCTACAGGCTAACCCGTCCTGGCTGTGGGTGGGCACGCAAAGGGGATGTGCTCGACCAAGGCAAGGTCGTCGAGATCAAGGGCGCAGGTGGGCGTCTCCTCCACCCAGAACTCACGGGCGCGTGCCACCACGCCTTGTCCGCGCGCTCCATTGGCAGGCACGGATTTGTCGCCAACAAGGTGCGTGGGCGAGAGACAGACAGGTCATTCGAGATAGTTAAAGCCTCCCAGCGCGCATTCTACTCCAGGCAGTTTGCCGAACGCCCCGACGATGCGCGTCGTGCTCTCGCGGCTTACCTCGAGACGCTCCAGATCGTCCCGAGATACTTGGGGCCGGAAGCCGCCCATCTGGCTCTTGGCGGGAGGCTGCCATTCGACCAGATCTTAAGGGACCTGTGGCTATGCGCCGTTTACCGGAGGCTCCGCGAAGAGGGAGACTTCGACCGCCTCATCATCTATGGGGACGGAACAAACGTCAAGATAGTGGATCAGGCGCCAGACTTGGACTTGCTCACCGTGAGAACCGTGGGGATCCGGACGGGGCATCCTGAGCGGATTTCCGTGAGGCTCGATTAATGTGCTCTTACAGTAATGAGCACGCTAATCCTTTTTGCCCTGCCTCTAGCCGTGATCCTACTCTGCCTTCTTCGGCCAGGTCCCCCCTCCTCGACAAAAGAGGGGTACAGCTACAAGAAGTGCAGGAAGCGGGGGTTCACCCAGGAATTCTGCACAGCGACGCCAATCCAATATGTCCCTTTGCCGGCGAACGCCCCCCGCGGCTGAGCTCTAGACAGGAACCGGAATCGGCTCGTACCGCTCCTTCCACACATCCAGCGTCGCCACCAGTCCGGCGCCCACGATCGCAGCCACTCCGGCCGCTACCCGAACCAACGCGGCCCGTGGCTGTGGACACAGCATGAACACCATAGACCGTCGAGCAGAATCCAACGCACTCAACTCGCCTGGCGTGCACGCCACTGCGCACCGCTCCCTTACAGAGATGGACACGCCCCCTGAGACAAAGACCAAGAAGGCCAACCTATAGACACCGGCGGCGGAGCAAGGGAGGCTTGCACCAACTACACAGAATGGAAGACCAACCGCTGCCCCCGCGGCCAGGGTCTGGGCATTTGCTATCAGCCCACGACGCGCTCCCGACTCAGCGTTTCTCCGGGCATAGATCTGACCGGACGCACCCACTACCGATGCCAATATGCCCAGCGCAGGGCCATCCAGGGTCTGTACTCGGGTAGGCGAACGTCGGCACAGCAGATACACGACTAGCGATCCACCTGAGGCGATACCGAGCTGGATCTGCCTGCGCGTTCGGCCAGGAAAGGCAGCCAGAGCAGCTGGGACCGCGCCCGTGACCACTATCCAGGTTGGATAGTCGATGAAGAGGAGTGACACCAGCGAGATCACCGAGCTAAACAGCCCTACTGCCCCTGTTACTGAGACCTCTACCGCCCCCTCTACTAAAACCCTCGAGTGGGGAAGGCCATGGCCCTTGAAGTACGCCAGCGAACCGACCAGCGCCCAGGCTCCTGGATATAGAAACGCCCAGCGCGCTCTTAAGCAGGGCGACGATTCCGCGATTAGACTCTCTAATAGCAAGTCATGGGCAACGGTCACCCCGAACAACATCAGAAGACGTTGATACCCAAGAGAAGCCAGCATCTCTGCGCTGTACGTGTTCTGGACAAGAGCGTTTAGCTCTTGTTGGGCGGAGGACTTTTTGTGGGCTGTATACACATGTTCTACGACGGACAAACGGATTCGTGCCACTGCGTGCCGTACGCAGACACCGAGATCCCATCACGATGCACATCATGTGGCACGTGCCGAGGTCGCAAATTTGACGGGTCGGACGAACGCGGGGTGGGTTGCGGCTGCATCGCCGAAAAGTGCAAGCATAAGTGCGACGCGCCTGGTTGCCCAGCCGTCGCCGAACAACGCAGGATCTGGAAGCAATCACGTGCGGCGGAGTCCTCCTACTTGGGTGTACTATCTTCTCTAACGGTTCCTGGTGGCCTGCGCAACCGTCCTAAAAACAGGTTCGCTATGGTGAACTGGAACCAGATGAGCGACCGCGCCGTTCCGTCAATTGGAACCGCGTATATTCCTACCCATGGGAGCACCACCAGAGGTTCATCTGTCACGCACAGGCCCGGATGCGGCGGGTTCGCGGGCGTCGGAGTCGACGTGAAGCACGGTTCGTACGCTCGCTACCTAGCGAGACTGAAGGCGCCGAACTTGCGAACTGAACGAGCTACATGTGCGGAGGGAAAGGCAGGTCGGGCTCCTCGCACAGGTAACAAACGACGTATGGTGGGCATGCTCTCGTGGGCCACACGAGCGAAGTGCTGCTAGATTATCCCAGCCAACCTTGAGTCCACACATATCCCGCTGTGGGTGATCCAGGCTCTGGGGGTTCTGGGGGAAGGTCTGACGTATTCACTTGGGTAAAAGCATCCTTTACTGCAGGCGGTGCAGGCGGGGCCACCTTGTCACGTACGCCCCACACACGTGCGTGGGCCAGGAAAACTATGCCTGCTGCGAGGCAGAGGCATTCAACAGCAACACGGTTGAGTCCGATCCTCATCATTAGTCCATGAATGATGCCAGGCCCTTAGCTCATTTAACCCTGGCGCGCCGAATAACAAAGCTCCGCTTGTACCGTTTCTGCCGACCTGCGTCGTACCCATCCGAACTGCGCTTCGGCATCATTACGAACCCCGACGCACGCAGGACCTGGCGGACGAGGTTGAGCAGAGGCCATCTCTGAGTGGAAGGGGAATCACTCTGAAGGGCAGTTAGATGCGTAGAAGAAAAGTGTTTCTTCAGATCTGGAATAAGGGCGGCGGCGTCCAGGTACCGATCAGGACGAAGCAGGGCATCGCGGTCTATGACAATTCCGTCCAGGGGAGTTGTGGCTGCGACCTGGAGTCCTGACACCTTCAGCAATCGAAGGACCGGCCCGTCTACACACCCGTTACATTTAGGCTCTGGTTCCTCCATTGAACTCTCTCTTAGCGTCGCATTGACTCTTGTTTATGCCATTTCAACCTCAACCGCCGCCTCTCCCTCCTGGCACGGCTCTAGTCCCAAGGCGGGGATCCCCACCCCGCCGTGCGCGTCGCGCACCCAGCTAGCAATAACTCTCGGGCGAGCCCGCCTGCTTACAATGTCCATGGGATCGTACACGCTCCCGGCATCGTCAATGTAGAAGTTTATCCCGCGTATGTCCTGCACCCGCACCTCAATCCTCGCCTGGTGCTCCGGGACCGGAGATGGCGCGATTGTTCCATTTGGAGTCCCGCGCATATGTGTCCCGCATAGCCCACAGTCTGATTTCCGGTTCACCCTGCGCGTGCACCTGTCCCCACTAGCGCTCAGGGCGCGACACTGCTCCTGCTTCATGATGTAACTGGTATGCTGATGAATCCCAGCATATCAATTTCATTCCTTACCCTAACGGGGGGATGGCGCTCGCTAATCAGCGGGCGAGCCCGCGTCTGAGCCACTATCAGACTCTACTGGCCCAGCCACGCCCTCGCCTTCCAACCGCTCCTTTCGACGCTGCTTCATTCTCTTCTGCTTCTTTCTTTTTCTCTCTCTCTGGGCATCGGTAAGTCTCGAGCCCGGTGCGCCCTCCCCCTTGCCAGGCATAGGTGCCCCTCCCGTGCTAATACGCACATCCTTAGTGATCGCATCCAGGACGAGCCGGGCTTTTTCCCCAATTCTGCGCAGGTATTTGCAGTGATGGCAATTGAAGGCGTCGAGGCTGTTGCTGAACAGATGCACCCTGGCCGTCACTAGAGCGTGCACATACGCGTTCGAGTGCACAAGGCTCTCTATGTTCAATCCTTGTTTGGATCGACCCTTCTCGTTCTCTATTTCTGCAGCCTGCTCATCAGCATAGTCGGCCATGGCCTGCACAGATGCCACGAGATGAGAATGGAGGCGAACGGTTACATCGAAATCGTAGCTGGCGTCCCCGTCAAGGTGCTTGTACGGGGGGAATTCCCGCTCCACAATCACTCTCTCCCGTGCGCCCTTGTCGGCAATCTCCGATTTGGCGTATTTCTGGATCGACTTGTGAAGGTACATGCACTCATAGTATAGATGGTTCTCTACAGCGACGACCATCTCTCGCAGGGAGGCCAGCTCCATGGAGACCAGCCGCACCTGGAAGTGCAGCGAGTCCAGCCCCAGTGCACATGCCGAGGCAGGCGAGCCCTCCACCAGCGACTCGTGCGCCTTTCGCAGCGTCCCTACGCGCTCCTCCACTGCATCTACCGTCTCGGTAACGATGGTACGGAGGGTCCTCAGTTCCTCGAACCCGCGGGTTATCGTGGACAACTGTTCCCGCATACATAGTGGTCAGATTTTACGCACACCGGTGCCCAAGGATCGTGGACGGAATTGATCCGGTTTTCTCCAGCTGGATGGCCCCCCATAAGACAAACACACACCCAATACGATGGTCCCGGAAAACCCCCTCGTTCCCGCTGAGTCAGACGATCTCGAAGCTGGCTCTGCGCGAATGAAAGAACGGAAGATAGAGCAGGCGGAGGCCAAAGCAATGAGAGAGGCCGTGCGAGAGGCGTTCTGGAGAAAGTGGTCCTTCAGGACCATGATCCTGGGCTTTCTGCTCACCCCACTACTCATGATGTACTTCGGCAAGTTCCTCCGGCTAGTGCTCGCCTGGTGCATCGCGACGGACATGGACATTACGATGTGCGATCAGGAACTCAAGAACCTAAGTGCCGACGGCGCTCTGTCGCCCCATCCTGCGAAAGGGCTCTATGGCCTTGACATCCTTATCGGGATACCGGCTTCCCTCATGTTGGTCTGCCTGTGCAAAGGCAGCGAGGAGTCTGCAGGCTGCTGCGGGTGTTGTTGTAGCGTTCTGATTGTGCTCGGAATTGTAGCGGTCGTAGAATTTGCGGGTTGCTCGTAGACCTCTGTGCCTCGCGCGCGGTCAGAGGGACTAGATTCTTAAGATGTCTTTTTCTACATGGAACTGTCCACCAAGCCGAATCCGCCTGGCTCTGCGAAGACGTCACGTTGGACACCCGAGCACGAGAATATCCTTGTCGAATGGGCAGATAAGGCGGCCTGCTACAGGTGGCTTCACGGGAAGTGCCACGCCCAGTACAGGCGCAGCAATTACTGGTTCACCCTGCCGGTTATCGTGATGAGCACCCTGACGGGCACAGCGAACTTCGCCCAGGACAGGTTCAGCGATGACGTGAAGCCCTGGGTTGCCGTCGGAATAGGAGGCGTAAACATTCTGGCCGGGATCCTAACGACTGTGCAGCAGTTCCTAAAGATAAGTGAGCTCAACGAAGCCCACCGCGTGGCCAGCATAGCGTGGGACAAGTTCTACAGAAACACGAAAGTAGAACTTGCTAAATCCCCCAAGGAACGGACGCCAGTGATTCAGCAGCTCAAGTCCTCAAAGGAAGAGTTTGATCGACTCATGGAAACGAGTCCGGCCATCTCCGAGAAAGTGATCGGGGAGTTCAACACAGTGTTTTCTGGTAGCCCCAACGGCGAGCAAATCGCCGCCGATCTCGCCGCTAGGCGGCAGGCGTTCGCGCTTCTTAAGAAGCCCGAGATTTGTGACGCGATTGAGACGACGCGAGCATGTGTTTATAAAGCGCCTGCAGTCCCGCTGCCCCCATCGCCCACTGAGACACGGGCACTCGCCGAAGCAAAGGAGGCAGCGGAGAGGGAAGCGTCCGCCGGAAGCAGAGCGCTCGCCGCGTCGGCTTTCCAAGCGCGAAGGGGCCGCCCACCGACAGAGGTCGAACTCACCGAGATAATCAGGGAGGCGTCCGCCGTGCCCTCCAACGTCGTGGTCGATGTTGTCCCCCGTGCAGACTCACCGCCCGCCGCGACAGAAGAGACTCCAGGGGCAGCAGAGGGAGAGGGAGACGATTAGACCTCGATCCGCGAAAACATGTTAGGGAGGCTGGAGGGCAGAATTGCGTTTAGCACCAACAGGGCCATGAACCAAATTACATAAATCATGTACACCCTCGACTGTATACCGAAAAAGTTGAACGCCACTGGGAGCACATAGAAGAATATTGGAATAACTACAAGAGTGATCACTATCTTACTCAGAGTGCTCATGCTTCCTGGTATACGATAGACTAGAAGTTTTAGGGCTGTCCCTGCGGCCGCGATGCTGGCTGCCGCAGTATTCCAGCGGTATGTAGTTCGCCGTGCCCTCAACACAGAACCGGGGTGCCATCACATGCCGCGCACCCCCAACGTCCACCGCTAGCCTGCCACGTCCAATGCCGCCGCATGTATCCGCCCACCGCCCGTCGGCATCCCGCACCTTGGCTGCCGCCTTCACTAGCGGCTTTACGGCACCTAGATGACTGGTCATCGGCGCACGATCGACTGGATCAGTTTCTCTACCGAGGAGCATGGTCGTCCGCCCCGGAGCAACCGCATACCTCACCATACAGATCGGTCCACCGGTGCTTCTCGCCATTACCTGCTGGGCCCGCTCGTACGAATCCAAGTAGTACCCGCACCCGAACGGGGCGAACTTGTCCCCTCTAGTTACTCCAATAGTAGCTCCGTAGCCTAGGGTCTCACTGGGGCCCGCGTAGTACCCCACCTGCGCATGCGACACACGCACCTCCTTGTCGGATGGACAGCCAACTCTACTAAGACCGGGCTTGCGGAGGAGGTCCTCCCTTATCATGGGGTCGACCGGATCGCCAGCAACATTCTGCTCATTCACTACTTCACTTGGCATCGTCCACCGCCAGCCACGGCACGACCCGACGTCGACCGCGACATGGCGAGCAGCCACCAGCTCAAACCACATCTGGATGATTCCACTCGAGGATCGCCTCCAACCACGATACCCCGTCGCGGGTCCCAGGTAAGCGAATGCGTCCGAAAGCAGTCGCTCTGCACAAGATACGGTACCCTCTCCGGCGAACGACAGTTGTGGCCACGAGAGAGAGTCCGTGTCGCGCGATCTAAGTGCCCATAAAAGGATCGGTGGAGACAATGGGATAGTAATTACCCGATAGCAGCAGATTTGTAAGGAACATCCGGTGTCGAGTGGGGGCAGACCCGGTTCGAGCTCAGCTAGAAGCGAGCCGTCCTGAGAAGATTGACGAGGACCGGCATCCTCATTATCAACTACTTCGTAGGGCTCTAGAAGCGGTATGTCATCAGTCATCTAGTCTCATCCTACACATTTTTTTGGGGCTTATGTCGGATCCCCTCCTTCAGCTTGGACTCCCGACTGTCCATTATAAACTGCCCGACGTCACCGACAGGTAGATTGCACTCCGGATTCGCGGTTGCGTACTGCTCCAAGCACGAGAGCAAGTGCTTCTTGCTTAGGGGGGCCCTGACCTTGTTCCGAGTGTAGATGATCTTTCCGGCGTTCATGTCGAAACAGTCAATCTCGTTCTCTTTCATTATCCCGACAAGCGCATCGGCATACTCCTTCTTACGCTCCCTGCGCTCCTTGATCTCCTTGCTAAGGACGCGAATCTCTTCGTCGACCTTCATCCAGCCTTTGATGTTGGAGACCAGCTCGTCCTTGGTGGCCATGTGGGATCTATGTGGTACCCAACCTTTAACTCGTCGCGTGCCCTACCGAACACTCTTGGGTTCCAGAAAGAGCGATGGACAATATTCTTCGAGCCTCACCTCTCATATCATCGGCCATCGCGCTTCTTCTCGCGTGTGTCTTGACGTCCAGAGCATGGAGTATGGTCGCGCTGGCCGCGGCCGCCGTGGGGGGACTTGGAGACCTAGGCGCCCTCGCTCTGAAGGAATGGGTGTTCGAGCCCCTCTACCAAGCAACGGGCAGACAATACATTCCCGTCTTGGGCAGAGGGCCGCGACCTGCAGGAGCGAAGGACTGCGGGATCCTGCCGCGCACATGTGCACGCGAGTCGTATGGATTGCCTTCGGGCCACGCCGCGCACATGTGGGCCATGGCGGCATTCGTGATCGACCTGACCAGGGCGTCTCCGGCACCGCCCACTATGCTGCGCCTGCTAATAACGGTGAGCCTCTGCTCGATCGCTATGATAGTATCGTGGTCGAGAGTGCACTTGGGATGCCACACATGGAGCCAGGTAATGTGGGGCGGAGGGCTCGGATGCCTGATCGGCGGATGGACCGCGGGCGCGCTGGAAGATACCATCTGGAAGACCGAATGCGGGCGCAGATGATGCCGTCGGGTTTAAGAACGCGTGTCTTCCCGACCAACGCTCATGGGTCGTGACCAGGACCCTGACAGTATAGATCTATAAAGCGGTTCCGCGGGCTGTTGTCAGGCGACGGGCGCGCCTTTTGGGCCATACCCGGAGGGTAGAACACCAAGCTCCGCGATCGCCAAGAATGAGAGAGCTCACAACTGCCTCGGCGTACGAGTCATTCATCTATCGACCGTCCTTTCCGTAGCCGGCTTCAGTGAAGGATAACCTTGAGATGGTGAATGCCCGTTCGCAGTTCTCTTCCAGAGATGACCAGTCCTTGAAGACAAGGCCTTCCAGAATCAGCCCACAGAGAAGAGCGGCGAACACAACTCTGGTAACCTTGGACAGCCGTGGAGCCACGATAGCCACAATTAGCACGAGGGAGGCCCACATCCAGTGGTGGATGTGGTAGCAGTTCCGACCAATGACAAGCACCATCTCTTGCTTGATGTGCGAACCATAGTTACCCTTCGCAACTAGAAAAAATGATAGCACCATGGCGATGACGAACACAGCGGTCAATCGCATCCTATGTAATGCCCGAAGAGAAATTGCTCGCTCAACCAAGGAGCTTGTATGAAGACACCGCCATGCCAGCAAAGATAATCACCATAGCGGCATAGTCGTCCCGGGTGGTCGGTAGATGCAGCCAGTAACGGTTCGTGAGGATCTGCGCAAGGAAGTCAAACAGGAAAGACGAAAGAGATACTTGCGCCGCGCTCAAAAATCGGTTACCCAGTCGATTCGCTGGAATCAGGATCAGCCACTCCAACGTCGCCCAGAACTCACTGGCGCCCAGCTTCTTCAAGAAGCCCGCATGCTTCATCGTCGTCTGAAAGAACATTGCTGCATCGGTGAGGAGGCCAACCCCGATGTTGAGAACAAGCCATATTGCCATGAGGCCGATCGACGCTTTTTTCATGCATTATAGCAAGAAAATGGCCCAGCTCTTGAGATACGCCCAGTTCTTGCTCGCGTTCTTCGCGGCCGAGGCTGTTTCTATGTGGGGGCAGTACTTCACTCTCAAGTTCCCAAACATGACGATGATGGAGGCTCTGAAGAAGGCTTTACCATTTGCCTGGCTCGACTGGGCTATTATGACGTATGCGGTGGGAATCGGCGACAAGTATAAGCTCGTCACTCCTACGCAGGACACTTTCCTCATAATCATCGTCCAGTTCACCGTGCTCCTATTGATAAACAAGTTCTGGCTGAAACAGCCAGTTACCCGGAGCGATATGGTTGCTTTTGTAACCATCCTAGTGGGGTTTTGGGTTAGCTTCAGCCGGCCACTAACAAAGGCGATGGGCCTGCCAATCGCGGCCAAGAATAAGAGGCGAAAGCGCCATCGCGGCCGGAAAAATCTGCATAAGAGTAAAGCCGAGCATGCCCAAGCCTAGGCGAGTTATGGGCGGGCGTCTAGAGGAAACCAATGGATGGCTACAGGTAAGCGTGTGGGGAGGCCCCAGGATAAGGGGGAGAGCAAACGGAGAGTTGATGAGGGATCAAATGCACTCCATCATGCGGATGCTCGACTTCACTCTCCTGGAGACGCACGGACTGTCCCGATCTGCTCTGAGCGAGATGATGGGAGGGATATACGGGCCGCGAATACAGGGGCGGTTCCCTGAGCTGTATGAAGAGATGCTTGGTATGGCTGAAGGATGCAGGTTGCGCATAAACGACATCGTCCTCTGGAACTGCTACTACACTCTTGGATACGTGGTTCCGCACCTCAGAGAGCTCATCCGCGATATACCCGTCCTCGACAAGAAGTACGGTCACCTGCTCGAGAGCGGTGAAGGCGCTGGAGGGGCCGCAGAAGGAGGTGGGCAGGACCGGTGCACTGCGTTCATGGCCGTCGGGAGCTACACCGCCACGGGTAAGGTAGTGTGCGGTCACAATACGTTCGACAACTTTATCGACTCCCAATATTGCAACGTCATCCTAAGCGTCACCCCCTCGACCGGAAACCGCTTCATCATGCAGACGGCGCCGTGCCAGGTCTCTAGTGGAACGGACTTCTATGTAAGCTCTGCGGGGCTGGTGTGCACTGAGACCACTATAGGCGGATTCAGTGCGTTCAGATTGGGCGACCCAATATGCTGTCGCATCCGGCAGGCGGTGCAGTACGGGAAAACTCTGGATGATTACTCGCGAATTCTACAGAGGGACAACGGGGGTGACTACGCGAACTCCTGGCTAGTGGCCGACATTCGGGGAAACCAGATCATGCGCATCGAGCTGGGCATGCGCTACGTGAAAATAGAAAAGAAACGGAATGGGTACTTCATAGGCTATAATGCCCCCACCGATCCGCGTATACGAAATCTGGAGTGCAAGAACACCGGATACTACGACATACGGCGGCATCAGGGTGCGAGACGCGTGAGGCTCACCCAGCTAATGGAAAAGTACAAGGGAAAGCTGACCATTCCTATCGGAGAAAGGATACTCGCCGACCACTACGATGTGTACCTGAACAAGATCAATCCTTGTTCACGAACCTGCTGTAGCCATTACGATTGGGACGCACGTGAGTTTATGTCCCAGTCCGACCGCCCCAAGCCATTCCAGCCCCGAGGGGCCATGGACGGGTTGGTGACCGACACCCGACTCGCATCCCGAATGGGATTCGTGGGGAGGTGGGGCAGCTCGTGCGGTACGCCCTTCGTCGCTGAAGACTTCTGTAGAAGGAACATCCAATGGGCGGACCAGCTCCCCTATCTCCTCGACCGTCCGTACCAGCCATGGACGGTGTTCACTGCCGACCAGAGTCGCAGCACACGCTCGAAGCGCAGGTCACGGCAAGGAACTCGGCGGAGGAATAAGTAGCATCGTTCTTCCCGAATCCGACCCCAGGTCAACCTCCCTAGCGATGGAGCTGATGATTTTGCTTTCCTCACGCTCTCCCTCCCCTTTATCAGTGACACTCCGCACCATCTCTATGTAGCGCTGTGTCCCCTCCTCGGTCTTGTTCCAGTCAGGGTTCTCCGCTTCCCACTCTTTTATCTTCCCAGTCTGCCTCTGCGCGAGGGTAGAAATTGCGGCTTTAAGGTGCCCCCTGCCATGAGCCCCTTCCTCCCACGCGTCCTTGTCACGCACGAACAGCACCTCTCTTTCCACGTCACTGCAGTGGATAGGCCTCCGATGTATGTCTAGCTGCTGGAGCCCCCTTACTAGTATACTCGCCACACCTGAGGCATACCCCAACTCCCTCGTCTTGTCTAGATCGCCTGCCTCAAGCTTGAGGCTCTCGACGAATTCGCTCAGGTTGATCGCGTCCTTGCACGTTTCGTTTAGGAAAACTGACAGATTGAATGTGGTGTTATTGTTGCCAATCTTCGGGAGCATCTCGCGCACAACTGACTGCATCTTCTGGTTCTCGCGTAAGATCGTCCTGTTCTGATCCACCAGGGTCCTGATGATGTCCCGCAACTCCTGTTTCTCCCCGTCCTGCACCCCCTGGTCGGCAGGACCCCCAAGGGATCCCCCCTTGGGCAAATCAGGGGCTTCCTGGACATCAGAGAGCGTCCCCATCGCACACCTTCTAGCGTGTCTCCGGTAGCTCTGGACATGCCTGTATTCCTTACCACACGGGCACTTGAGCATTTTATGCTGGGGTTTGGACTGGCGATGTTTCTTAGTGCCAAAATGCTGCTTGAGCAGCCACTCCGTACTGCATCCATAGTCACATTTCGGACAGTAATACTTAGCAGTCTTCTCTGGCGACGTTTTTTGGTTGAGCGACATATATTGTTCATGCTCAAAAAAATATGCGGGGCAACGCGTGTGTCAGTGCTTTTTTTTCGGTCCTACATAAAACCCCTCCTTAAAATCCGGGCGACGGAATCCGGGGACCTACTGTATGTAGGTAACTTCCGGGATTTTGTATACTTCCAATAAAAATCAGGTCTGAACCGAAGAGTCTGTCCCGTTAGGCACGGATTGGGTCTGTGCGCATAGGCGTAAAACAAGGGTATTCTTGGTTCCGTATACGGGCAACCCCTGCTCTTTTAGTTTGGCCCTCAGGGATGCCACTGTATTGCTCTGCGCGAGTCGGTCGTGCGCCGCAGACCAAGCCGCTCGATCCTTCTCTTTTCGTACCTCGTTCTTCCAGTGGTGTACACATAGAGCCCTCCCGTTCCACAGGAAGCCAACCTTTCCACATGTCTCTCCTTTCCGGGCTCCTTTGACCAGGGCGTGCGTACAGATGACGTGGGCGCGACAGCGCCTCTGAGGTGAGTTTACCCCGCTAATACGCTCTGCGTGCAGAGACGGTACATAGGGGAGGAGACCGGGTGATACGGCGCGGCAGTATGGGCATCTAACATGGTACCGAGGAACGTAGTCTGTGTCGTATGGGCGAGACGACGTCGCACGGAGACTTAGCGTCTCGCTGAAGATTGCGTTGTAGGAAAAATGGTGCCCGCACGGCAGACGTATTCCGTTTTCGCCGGGAGGTGCGCAGGTGATCGGGCAAATGGGTCCTTTATCATTGGTCTCCTCCTCGTCCGGCCCTTCAAGCAGGGACTTGAATAGAGCTAAGTCCGCGGGCGCCGTCATCGTGCACGGAAATTTTCCTTAGCCTTATGTACGTTTGCCATGCAAAAAACCGAATGGGGGAACGCCGTATGGTTTCTCCTCCACACCCTTGCGCATAAGCTTCTGCCTGCCCACTCCCAGCATGCCCCCGCCGTGATGCCTTTGATGATTCGCATCGCCACGCACCTACCGTGTGAGGAATGCAGCAAGCACGCTAGAGAGATGATTCGGGAGATGCAAGTTAGACCGGTCCGGGGGCGAGGAGACCTGGTCGCCTTCTGGAGAGAGGCGCACAACAGAGTCAATCGGCGTCTGGGCAAGCCCGAAGTATCGCTCAAAGAGTGCTTGGAGATGTACCACCAGGCAGATACCTTCCGGGTTGTACAGCATTATAGACAGGTGATGGGCGGGATCCGAGTTGGAGAACGAGGGGTAGCGGAGGGGTGGCGGCGACAGCGGGCCATCGCTATGTTCGATGAGTATCTAGCCAACCACGCGTACATGTACTCACGCTAGAATTGGGAGGTTGAGACAATTTGACCATTCTTGAAAACTGAACATTTAAAGGTCTGCTTGGATGGGCGGGCACACATTATTTTGTTGCTGTTCAGCTCGTCGAAGTACAGTAAGCTAGTCAGTCCGACAGACTTGAATATGCTATACCATCCCGCCGCGAAGACGAACCCTACCAGGGCTCCCAGAACAGCTCCTCCGGGGCTGGTGCACCTTGCCTTGACTTTGGTAATCATATCAAGTACGAGCAGGGCAAACAATGTTACGAGCAGCGGATAGTTCATCTGATTGTTGAAGAACATGGGAAGGATGAGGTATGCTGCCGTGAACGCGACGAAGAGCGTGCTCGGAGAGGGGCTGTTATAGGCGGATACGAGGACTGACGTCGGATCGAAGAATCTGCACGTCGGAGGTGCATCCGGATCGATTGGACTTCCTATGAGAGACATGATAGGGATGTTGAGAACAGACGCGATCAGCACTCCCCCCAAATAGACTATTCCCTTGATGTTCTCCCCGAACACGGAGGCCATCACGAGAAAGAAACCAAGAAGAAAGGGGGCTAGAGTCGCGAATAAGTCCAGTAGGTTCGCGAACGTAAGCTTGAGGCCCATTGCTCGTGTATATATCACAGGCACATATTATTAGTGCTCCGCGAGTGCTACGGCGAGTACTTCTTCAATGGTGCTCACTGCGGTGTATGTAGCCGACTCGAAGAGAGTGTCCCCCTTGTTTTTCTCAGCGATCTCGTCGAAATCGCGCTGGTTATCCTTTGGAAAAAGAAAGCGCTTTACGCCGGCTCTAAGGCCGCCGGCGATTTTCAGATCAAGACCGCCGATCGCTGTCACTTTCCCCTGGAGACAGACTTCGCCCGTGACAGCCACATCGCTGTGAATTGGTATATCGGACATAAGGCTATAGAGAGCCGTGGTGATTGCGGCCCCCGCCGATGGACCATCTTTGGGCGTTGCCCCCTCGGGCACATGGATGTGGACCCCTCTGTATCCCTCTGGTCTGGACTGGGCTACCCCAGCTGCGTCCTTCACCAGCCCGAATGCTAGGGTTACTGCGACTGACATGCTCTCCTTCATGACATCGCCCTGCATCCCGGTGAGCTTAAGATCAAGCATTTTCTCGCCCGCCCGCCAGCGTGCCTCCACGGGAAGAACGCCTCCTTGGCCATTATGGTTAGCCCAGAGTCCGGTCATCACACCGCACGTTTCCCCCGTGGACACAACCTGCGCGCGTATGGGATGTCTATCTTTCAGATACTCCGCTTGTATGGCTGCGATGGTGATCTCGACGGGCAGCGAGGCAGGGACATGACCTCCCAGGACGCGTAGGTTCACTTCTCCCACGATCTCGAATAGAATCTCCTTGAGCTTGCGTACCCCGGCCTCGGAGGTGTATTCCTCTATGATGTGCTCGAGGGTCGCATCAGATATGGATACCATTCCCTGCAATCCCATCTTAGAGTAGATCTCTGGTAACAGGAACTTGTGGCTGACAGCAAGCTTATCCTTGATAGACAGATGCTCGAAGCGTACCCGATGAATCCTGTCAAGAAGCACCCTATCAATGGCGCCGACATCGTTATAGGAGAACACGAATAGGGCCCTCGACAAGTCCAGGTCTATCCCATTGAAGTACTTATCCTGGAAAGAGTCGTTCTGTGTGGGGTCCACGAGATGCGTCAGTATGCCGATCAGCTCCCGACCATGCTCTGTCTTGCTTATCTTGTCTAGTTCATCGATGAATATTATGGGGTTCATGCAGCGCTTCTCCATCAGCACATCCACTATCCGCCCCCAGGTGGAGCCAACGTACGTATAGTTGTGACCCTCCAGCGTGCTGCCGTTAGAGGAGCCCCCTATTGCTATGAACGCGAATGGCCGACTGTTTCCCTCTTCATCTTCCAGGCACTTGGCGACTCCGTGCTTGGCGAGGGACGTTTTCCCCACTCCAGGCGGTCCCTCGAATCCGAAGCAGTAGCCAGTCTTCTCCCCGTTCACCCACTGGCCCACGATACGCTCCAGCTGGCGTTTAGCCCGATCGTGGCCATGGACGGATTCGTCCAGTCGCTTTTTGACCGTGGCCATGAACGTTTCTACCTTCTCCAGATCGGAAGAGGCATTCGCTCTCGCATTGGCCGCGAGTGCTTGCGGGCAGTCTGACGGAGGCGCGAGTCCAAGGGCCGTGTGGGCAGACCACATCGCCGCTGGTTCAGTGCGAAGCCTCTTCGCTGTCTGTTTGACTTTTTCCAGCAGGTAGCTGGACGCTTTCCCGGAGACAGGAATGCGCCGTACACCTGGGAGGTGTTCCTTTAGAGAAGCATTTAATGTTCGGGCGAGTTCTCCAAGCTGGGCCCGTTTGAGCCCCACGCACGATTCCACCAGGTTTTTCTCGAGAGCTTCACCGATCATGCGCGTATGTTCCTCTGCTTTCTGGCTCGCGCAGGCCGCATTGATCTCTATGCTTGTGGGAGCGCAGCCGTCTACGACCGAACAAAGGGGAGGGCAACCGCACTTGTCGAGCAAGAGGGATGCCTCCTTAAACGTCTGGGCGCACGACGATAGGAGCTGCAGGGCTGGCTCTTCGCGGTACACTCCAAATGGAATGCGAATGAGACCGTCAAGGTACTGTCTGGCTTTCGAGCCCGAGTCTTCAGACTTCGCCTTTACTTCTCTAAGCTTTAGCATCGCCTTCTCTTTGACCGCATCTGACGCCTTCATCAGGCATATCTGCTGCTCAAGGGGAACCCGTGAGGAGTCGAAGTTCGCAAGAGAGGTAGTGTACTTAACAGTTTGCCGCATGGCATCCTGGAACTGCTCCCGGCCCGCCCAGGGCAGACTGTCCAGAAGCAGAGTCTGTTCATGCGCGTCCGCCCCGCCTCCTTCACTGGATAGAAGGTCGTAGAGGAGATAGGCTAAATACTGGAACTCGTGTTCGTTTGCCTTGACCAGAAGATGGAGTATGGTTGTTCGCTGACCGTAGAGGTCAGCAGCCAAAAACTCGCGGGTCGCCTGAGATATGCTCCTCTGCTTAATCAGAGAGGCTTGAGTGAGCGAAGCGGCGAACCGGTCGCACAGCTCGACGTTGTTGTAGACAATAATGTCTTTTAAGGTCAAGGTCTCCAAGAACCGGGTCAGGCACACTGAACAGTCATTCTCTCCGGTGGAACCCGAGCAGCGGCGAATCGATTCCAGGCGCTGCGAGATGAGATGACTGTCCACGCACCACAGGGGGGGGTCATCAGCAAGCGCAGAAACGATCAGGGTCTTCTTGGCCTCCTTATCGCATATGGCGAACTTGATTCCGCGTACTTTGAGCTGAAATGCCTTGGTCGTCCGCGCAAGATCGAAGCAATCGAGGGAGGACGCCGTCTCTGCGATCATAAAGTCTTCGACAATCCTGTTCTTCTTCAGTGCAGTCCCGTCTCCCTGATGCTTGTGCGGGCGTCGGCGCCCCTTCCAGTCGACGACCTTGTAGCTAATGGGGTGACAGTAGTCGCACATAATCCGGTACCGCTCCTTCATGTCGCTCGTGCCCAGGATGGTTTCCTCGAACGTGGCCCCGAAGCAGACGTGCACTAGGTCCTGTAGGCGATCCGTGCCGTAGGACTTGAATAGCGACGATAGTGCGGCCGACGCCTCTTGCAACGAGTTGAGGACCTGCTCCCCGTCCACCTTCTTGCGCGAGGCGTCTATCGTCGTCTTCACGCCAGCCAGTTTCTTGTACACGCTCTCCAGACCGTGCATGCACGATGCGAGCTCGGACGAAGTTATGACCTCCAGGTTTTTGTACCTGATAGCGGCCAGCATGGTTCGCCGCACGACTTCTTGGGTTTCCCTGGTCTTACGGAGGACAGTCTTGACAAGGGACGTCCGGCCCGTGGCCTTGGGTGCGGCCGACGGATTGGGTGGACTGTTCGTGGGCATATCTTCTGAACTAAGCATCGATTTTAATGCGCATGGGAGCACACGCCACTCTAATTCTGCATAAACGAACTACTCCATGCTTACTAAATGGGCATTCCTAGCTATTTCGCCCACATCGTCAGACGAAGGCGAACGATTATGAAGAAACTCGAGGCGTTCGGGCGACCAATAGACAATTTTTACATGGACTGTAACTCCCTTATCTATGATGCAGTGCGTGACATGGGGAATCGAGGCCCCTCGGCGGGGATAGTTGATTCGCGACTGATAGCCACTGTATGCGCCAAAATCCATGCAAGGGTTGGTAGCGTGCGTCCCACTTCTCGCCTGATGATCGCGTTTGACGGTGTTGCGCCGGTAGCGAAGCTCGCCCAACAGAGGAACCGGAGGTACAAGTCGTGGTTCCAGAAGAGAGTGGCCGAGCTGGTTGAGAGGAAGCCAAAGGGGTGGGATACCGCGGCCATCACGCCGGGGACTAGCTTCATGGCGGCATTAAGCTCCAAAGTCAGGTCAGAGTTTGCGAACTACGAGTCGCTAGAGGTGGTCGTGTCCCCTCCCGACGAGCCTGGCGAAGGCGAGCACAAGATATACGAGTACATACGGGAAAACCCAGAGGCTCACGCGGACAGCTGCACCGTCATCTACGGACTGGATGCGGACTTGATCATGCTTACGCTCAACCATCTCCATGTTGCCCCAGACATGCATCTTCTCCGCGAGGCTCCCGAGTTCGCACGGTCTCTTGACGCCTCCTTAGATCCAGACTCATCGTACCTTCTCGACATACCCGCGTTCGGTGACGCTCTGTCGCTGGACCTGCGACCGCAGCGGGCCGGAGGTGGCTCCAGTCAGCGTATGGCCGTTTCCGACTACATATTCCTGTGCTTCTTTCTCGGCAACGACTTCCTCCCGCATTTCCCCGCCCTTAATATCAGGTCTCAGGGGATTGACCGTTTGATGGCGGCCTATTCCTCCACGATCGGCTCAACAAAGAGCGCTCTGGTAGGGGGAGATACCATTAACTGGACTCCGGTCAGGAGACTGGTCCAGCATCTCGCCTCTAACGAGCATAGCTTCATTCTGGAGGAGTACAAGCTCCGGGACAAGCAGGCTCGGAGGGCATGGGCGGTTCAGAAGTCGGTAGAGGGCGAGCTCAACGCGCTTCCGATGAGGGACAGGGGCTTGGAGATGTACATAAACCCACGCATGGACGGATGGGAGGCCAGGTACTATCAGTCTCTGTTCGAGATGGAACCAGACGAAGAACGAATAAAAGAAGTATGCATGAACTACCTGGAGGGCCTGGAGTGGACTCTCCAATACTACACCAGTGGCTGTCCTGACTGGAGGTGGACTTACAAGTACGACTATCCCCCACTCCTAGTCGACCTAGCTCGCTATGTTCCGGGGCTAAGCACGAGACTGGTTGAACGTAAGCCCAAGGATCCCGTGAACAGCTTAGTTCAGCTCTCCTACGTTCTCCCCTCGCCCAGTTTGGACCTCCTGCCGAAGCGGCTCAAACACGTGCTGCTCTTGTCGCACGCTGAATGGTATGAGCCAGAGGGAGAGATGTTGACGGCGTTCTGCAGGTATATCTGGGAGGCTCATCCGCGCCTGAACCCGATTGATATTTCGGAGTTGGAAGCAATGGTGAGCGAGTGGAAGCGTACAAAAGACCAGCCCTCACTTCTTGGCATATAGCACATGCCAGCGCACCGCGAGATCATTACCGACCTAGATGTAGATTCCTTCCAGCGTGTCGTAGCCAACCTAGAGAACAAGCGACTGCTGGTGAGGTTCACCGCTCCGTGGTGCAGGCCTTGTAGACGAATAGAGCCACTCTGCCATGAACGCTTCATGGGCCTTCCTGACGAATGCCTCATCGCTGAGTTGGACATAGAGGAGACGTTAGAGCTGTATTCCGCATTCACTAAGCATAAGATGCTGAAGGGAGTTCCAGCGATGCTGTTGTTTCGGGGGGACACGAAGAGAGACCGCTGGTTCATTCCCGACGACTCAGTCAGCGGCGATGATGCAGCGACGGTGAATGCTTTCTTCGACCGTTGCGTCTCGTGATTGTTCTATGTAAAACCTGTGCGGGTTATACATGGAAAGCGTGGATCTCAACCTCGACAACTATAGTCTAGACGATCTACTCTCACTCTTCTCTCTGCGAGTGGATTTCTCTGGTCACGATCTGAGACAGGCTCGGCGTATTGTGGTTAGAAGTCACCCTGACAAAAGTGGCCTGTCTCCTGACTACTTCCGCTTCTTTAACAATGCATACCATCTTCTCGAGGAAGTCTATCGGGCCCAGGCTAGTCGCGAGCACGCTGCCGAGCGAGAGCGCGCGGGCCCAAGACCGGAGGAGATCGAGTATGGCTTCGACCGGGACGAGGGCGTGGCGAAGACCTTGAGCAAGTACACAGAGACTCCTGGATTTAATAAGACGTTCAACGAACTGTTTGAGAAGCATGCTGGTTTTGCGCATGATAGGGGGGACGGACATGGAGAGTGGTTTAAGAGCAGCAAGGCGCCAGCACATGCAGGATCTAGAGAGGAAGTGTTCGCTGCAAGCAAGCGGGAGGCCAGGGCCCTCGCGTGTCGGAATGACATAGTTGCCGCGGGCATCGGAGGGGGACTAGCCCACTCAGAGCTTGTGCAGGGCGCTGATGATAGCTTCGGATGCTCAACGTCTAGCAGCCTGCCATATCAAGATCTTCGGCAGGCCCACGAGCAGTCAGTTATTCCTGTGACCGAAGAAGATGACTTCCATTCGCGGCAGAAGTACGCCGGGGTAGGCCAACTAAAGGCTGAGAGGGAGCACATGGACCGGTCAGTCGTTATTCCGTCCCAGGCGGACGCGCGACGCATGCTAGATGAGGAGGAGTCGCAAGAACGATGTGCGGGTGCCCATAGGGCGTTCGCTCTTGCCAAACAGCACGACCAGGCCAGAACGGCGAGCCAGGACATGTTGGCGGGAATGCTGCGCCTTACAGGATCACCACAATAGCTCGTGGCTGAGGATCTTGGGATTGTACAATCCGTGGCTTTTTCGCTTCTCTTTCTCGAGTGCACGCCTCCTGTTCCGGGTGCCACTGTGCCGCAGGAAGTATCTGCCCATCCTGGCCCTGTCGCCGTGGTCTAGGTGAGAGTACAGCCCTAGTTTGGTACGGTCCTTGTATTGCGCGTAACCGAGCCCCCCGAAGTTAATGATCCTGGTCTTCCCCGTTTCCGGGGAGAGCACGGTCGCCGCATATTTCTTCCCCTTCGCCTTGCTTCTCTCAACCTTCATCACCCTCTCCCTCATTCGGGTCTGAGGACGCCTTCGCTGGCTTTTCCCCCCGACCTGGCGCGCCAGCCTCAATGCCTTGCTTTGGGGAGCACAGTCTTCTTCCATGATATGGCGATCAGTTTTTGCTGCGGGTCCTCCCGTAATCGCGCTGTACAGCCTGGCTCTCGCCCAGGACTGGGCGGTTTGATTAGGTCTGGAGCCGGACGAGTAGAACGCGCCCCTGCCTTTCGCCAATATGCGACGGAAACCTCGAATGCTGCATCCAGCACGTCGGGCAAGCTTCTTAATGGTGATCCCCGTAGGAGGTATGTTGTACACCTTGGAGACCCTATCGGTATACTTGGACTTCCGAGTTCTGGCTGAGGCGAACCGGCGGCGGTGCACGTACCTGCCTGCCTTATACGCACGCCTCGAGCGTCGTATGGCGGCGATCTGGCCGCGCCGGTCTTTCGGGGTCATGTGGCGCGGGGCATACTTGGCTGGTATCCTCCCCCGCATCTACAGTTGATTCCGAAAATATGTGAGTCATAAGTATACTGATGAGCGCAGTGAAGTACATCTTTACAGTCGCGCTGCTGCTGGCAGTCGCTTTCCTGTATGAGAAGTTTAAACATGCGCAAGAAATGACAGACCCTGAGTCGGATTACCAGATCGTCCGCAAGTACTTGCTCGGTGGCCAGGAGGAAGCGAAGCCAGGCAAGCCAATCATCTGGATTCACGCGGACTCGGACATCAACGCTAGGTGGTGGCCCTCGTTTGGCTCTCGCAACACTCGGTGTTCGAACCAGCCGTACGAACTTCTCACCGTCACCTCAATAGTGGACAAGTGTAAGGACGACTTCTCCATTTGCGTCGTCCAAGACAAGGATATCCCAGACCTGGTTCCCGGATGGACGGCCGATCTCCGCAAAATTGCGGAGCCAATCAGAGGGAACATGCGCAGACTAGCGCTCGCCCGCCTTCTACATAAACGAGGCGGGCTTCTCGTTCCGAGTACCTTTCTCGCTTTCCGTTCACTTAAGCCTATGTATGAGAGTGCTTGTAGGTGCCCGGGGGGCATGGTGGTATGCGAGCTTCAGACCAAGATGGGGCGTGGCCCCCCTCTCTCCGAGCCAGGAGCGATAGACAGGCAGCCTCGCACCGAGTTTATGGGCTGCAAGCCTGAGAGCGGGTCCATGTACCAGTACGCATCGCTGCTGGAACGGATATGCAGCACCGACTGTACAGCCGAGAGCGCCTTTCTTGGCGAGGAGGAGGAATGGTGCAAGAGGACCGCTGGCGAGGGGATGCTCACTACAGTCCCACCCGAGCTGGTGGGGGTGCATGATGCTAAGGGCGCACCGATCGGCATAGAGCGCTTGCTAGGAAGTACGTACATTCCCCTTTGTTCAAGGGCGTTCGGTCTGTATGTTCCGGCAGAGCAGGTTCGGCGAAGAACCTCTTACTCGTGGTTTTCTCGCCAGTCAAGCTTACAGGCGATGGGCTCGGACACTGCGCTAGGCAAGTATCTCTTGGTCGTCACCTCCGAGCGCTAGGCTCTCGGACATCTCCTTGGCTGCTATGGCGAGAGTTATTTCGTTCTCCTGGACGCTGTGGTACATCCTGACCGCGCGCGACAAGACCGGAAGCAGACGCTTCATGTTGTTCGTTGATGGTGAACACTTCAGGTGATCTATGTAGGCGTCCAGGAGGTCCATGACCGAATGCCCCTCATCGTAGAGCGCATACATCTCTTGGGCAAGTCCGTACCCGCCGTCGGGTTGGCGGGCGAGCGTCGTGAGACGGTTCAAGCGGGAGGGATGGACTCTAGAAAAACAGGCGCAGGCAATGTCCCGGGTAATGGGACCGCCCCGCAGAGACAGCTTCTCCAGCTGTTGCACCATGTCCCTGACTCCGGATGCCGAGTCGAGTACAAATAGTCTGGCATCGGCTTCCAGGTCCATCGACTCCTGGGAGCATATGCGGTCAAGCAGGCCCGCTAGGCAGTCGCGGCTGGGTACGGGCAGCGGGACGTGAAGGAGCCGGTGAAGGAGAGAGTTGGACAGCGAGTCGATACGTGTGCACGCGCCGAGGAAGTTCACCTTGGTTCCGTAGTTGTCGATACAACTGCGGATAGTTTCTTGGATTGGCGCTGAGAGAAGATCGGCATCGTCGAAGAGGACAATGCGTTTCGGCTGGCTCATCGGGGCCCGACAGAACGTTTGGAGTGCCTCTTTCCGGTGGCTGCTGCTTGATGCGCGCAGCGCGGACATGTCCAGTATAGAGTCGAGAGGGGGATCGCTTCCGTGTATGGCCCGAATGACTCCGCCCAGAACTGTTGTTTTTCCCACGCCGGGGTCGCCGGTGACGAGGATGTGCAGGCACCCGGCATGTATGAGTTCCTTTAGGAGAAGCAGGGTGTGGACCGGCATCCCCGCTTTTTCCAGCGAGTTGGGTCTGTATTTCACGGCGAACCGGGTCCAGCTAGACATCGCTGGGAAGAGAACGGAGGTGGGCTTAACCGGTTTATTTCAAGACTAAAGAGGTTAAGCGAAAGAGTACTTTGTCTCCAATATGGATCCAAGCGAAGACCTTTACTCCGTGCTTGGTGTTCCCCCAGGCGCAGACGCCACCGTCATCAAGTCCGCGTACCGTAGGCTTTCGATGGAGAACCATCCGGACCGTAATCCAGGGGACGCCAGTGCAAACGCGCGTTTCGCTAGGATAGGCCAGGCGTACGAAATCCTGAGTAAGCCTGATCTGAGACAGAAGTACGATGAGGGCCGGATAGGTGCAGACGGGCAGCCCCGCGGTCATCCAAGCATTCCAGAAGAGGTGTTCTCGGCTATGTTCGGTGGAGGGATGGGAATTCCGGTGGACGCGTTCGGCGGAGGACCCGGCGTTAGGGTCTTCCATATGGGCGGCCAACCTGGCCACCCGCCGGGATTTCAGGTTTCCCCTGAGGCGATGGAGGTAAAGGATGTGGAGGAGCGAGTAACCATCTCGCTTGACAAGGCCTACACTGGATGTACGGTCCCCATAACGGTTCGCCGGTGGATAGTTTCGGGTCAGTCGGAGAGGGAGGAGCGCGAGACGCTGTACGTGACCATCCCGCGCGGAGCAGACAGCAATGAGATCGTCCGCTTGGAAGGCAAAGGCAACAGCGTCGAGGGCAGGCGGGGCGACGTAAAAGTGTTCATCGACGTCAAAAACGAGTCGGTGTTTACTCGGGATGGGCTGGACCTGATCTACAAGTGTTCTCTGCCTCTCAAGGACGCGCTAAGCTGTCCTGCGGTTGAGATCCAGCATCTGGATGGTAGGACGTTTAGGGTGAAAGGGACAGGAGGGATCATAAGCCCGGGCTGTAAGAAGACTATACGCGGCTTTGGGATGGTCAGGAGCAGCGAGAAGGGCAATCTGATTGTTCGTTACGATGTCGTGTTCCCCTCGAAGCTGAGCCCCGAGCAGGTTACCGCGATACAGGCGGTTCTGTAGGTGGCAAAGTCGCATAAGGGCGTTCCGCGACCCCAGCGTATGAGCGGGGGCATCCTGACGCGCCTGAAAAAAGAGCTAGCGGAGCTAGCCGAGTGCCCTCCCGCCAACTGTTCAGCTGGTCGGCATGAATCAGATATTCTACGATGGAAGGCCACGATCATTGGACCTTCTGGCAGTCCGTATGAGGGCGGAGTGTTCGATCTGGACATCGTGTTCCCTGGTGACTATCCTTTCCGCCCGCCCCGGGTGACGTTCCTCACGCAGATATTTCACTGCAACATCAACGGCCAGGGTGACATATGCCTAGACATCCTGAAGGACCGCTGGAGTCCCGCTCTGACGGTAAGCAAGGTCCTTCTAAGCATATGCAGTCTTATGGACGATCCCAATCCAGACGATCCCTTATCCATGGAGGCTGCAGACGTGTTCAAACAGAGCAGGGACGCCTACGATGCCAAGGCACGGGAGTGGACGCTACAGTATGCCACGGAGTACGCGGAGTCAGGGTCCAGCGAGGAGCCGCCCCCTCTCGTGGATCTAGACGACTAACACTATTCTCTGGTGATAATCTTAGTCGTCTACATACATGCCGGGTTCACTTGAGTCCCTTACCCGAGCTGAGCTTCAAGCCAGGGCGAAGACGGTGGGTGTGCCGGCCAATATGAAGAGCGTGCGCATCATCGAGGAGCTTCGGAAGGCGACGCCCGACCGAAAGCAGACACAGAAGATTGTGAGGGCGACCGCCCGGCGAACCCGGCGAGTCGCCCGTAGGGCTCGCCCGCCGCCCACCCCCAAGCTCATGTCGAACGTTGCTTGTCCTGCTCGGGAGGCAGCTGCCAAGTACCAGGTTGGGACGTCCGGATTCATGGTGTCGAAGTCGCTTTGGACGAGGCTACCGTGTCTTAACTGTATCGAGATCAATAGTACCTTCTACCATCTTCCCCAGGCATCCACGGTGGAGAGATGGAAGGAGCTCCCGCCACGCGTTGGAGTTGTTATCAAGGCTTCAAAATACATCACACATCAGAAGCGCCTGCACGACGTTCGGGAGGCGTGGGAAAGACTGTGGGCCCTCATACAGCCTCTTGGGCGCCGACTCCGGTGCGTTCTCTTTCAGCTCCCCCCCTCGTTCCATTACAACGACGTCAACATGGTCCGAGTCACGGACATGCGGTCCTATCTTCCGGACGGGCTAGATGTTGCATTCGAGTTCCGGGACAAGAGCTGGTTTGTTGACCCGGTCTACGACAAGATGAAGAGCGCCCGCTTCTGTATGGTTGGCACGTTCATCAAAAAGTCCGAGAATGCGAAGTGGCTGGGAACCATGCCGAAGGGCCTACTTCTCCCGCCCCGGACAGCTCGGATCTCCTACCTAAGAGTGCATGGAGGGAGAGGGTACCGCGGTTCACTGACCCAAGCGCAGCTCGAGGAGATTCGAGGCGCGCTGGCGGGTCAGGAGACGCAGAACACGTTTGTCATGTTCAACAACACGTTTTTCGACCGAAGGGGCCAGTACTGCGACGTGGCCGGGCACCAGGTTAAGTATGCGGCCGTCTGCAACGCCGCCCAGTTCGCATCGTCGCTCACCCCCTCTACTAGGCGCCTCAAACTGACTAGCAAGAATAGCGGTTCCGCCTAATGGCACATCAGTTGATATTCCTCGACGACCCCTCCGTGAATGAAAGACGCCACACAGGGATCCATGCCCACCCGATGGAGTGATCATGGAACATTGCTTTAGGCGATCCGCTTAGTGGGCACCTTGCTGGAGACGATATAAATCGAGTTCTCGGTCAGAATGATGAACTCTTCGACCACCTTGTAGATTTTGGAGATAGACGATGTGTATTCCTCTTCGCTCTTGACCAGAAGCTTCTCATCCCCGTCCTCGCGGACACCGATTACAACCTTGCCGTCCAAGGAATCCGTGTAGTAGTCGAGCATGATGGGCCGGTCCTCGGCGATCCCCAGCTTCACGCAATGAGTGAGGCACTGCGCGCTGGGGAGTGGGTACTGAGCTTGAGCTGGGGCTTGAGCTGGGGCTTGAGCAGTGCCAGACATAGTTATGTGGGTGTTCGTTGACCCGTCTTTAAATGCTTATAGCACTAGTTGTCATTTTCCATCTATATTCTCTCCTTCATGCAAGGCATGGGTCTATCTCTTCAAGACACATCTAGCTATTCTAGTGACCTTACAGTCTCCTCCTCTGAGGCGTTCGCCAAGTATGGCCTCCTTATTGTTGAGTACCTTCGTCTAGCAGCTACATCCAAGCACAAGGGAAGTGGGGAACAGTATGCCTTTGTTCTGGCGCGTGGTGTGAGGACACTAACCCATGTGTTCCGGATGCTACTCCTGTACACGCGCAACCTCGATCTAACCTGGCACCATTGCCAGAAAGCGGCCTATTATTACATCGAGTTCATGGGTCAGATTGGGGGAGATGCCCATGGATTCCTCCAACTCAATGCACGGGATGCGTCCCTATTCGTCTACAGAAAAACAATCTTTGAGGTAAATGACCAGTACCGGCGCGAGTTCGGGTCCGTTGTTGGCCAAGACGACCGATGGGACAATATTGACATTCTCACAGGTGTGTATGGTAGGGCCGCCGAGGAACTCATCGAGGGGTCGGGGGCCGATTCGACAGAGACAGCGGGAGAGGCAGTGGTGGCGCGCATGCTCCCCCTATCGAGAGGGTTGCTCAACCTTGCTTTGGTCGGTACCGAAGGAGGCTACCTGGAGCGACTGAAACTCGTCCGATGGATAGACCAGGCCACAATCGACTGGGGATCTGCGCGACTGCCCCTTCTCGAATGTTTTGCGCGCAAGCTGCGAACACACAAATGCGCGCTTAGGGAGCTTGTCAGTCGGTTCAGCGCCTTGGAGGCACCAGCAGGAAAGGCGCCGGCCAAGCTCGTCAGCTGGCTGATTGGGCGCCGGGCCCATGTACCGTGATTGTGCGCTTCCGGGGCTTACGTGGTGGGGAGGTCCCGGTTGCTCCATCCGGAGTTGGAATGGCAATCTCCAGGCGCTCTGACTCTAGGATTTTGCATATGAACCGGTATATATGCGCCAGCACTGGGTCAGCGCACTTTCCAACAATGAGGACACTGCCGGTCCGGAACACCATGAATGAGACCTTTATCAACGACCCATCTGCCGTTAGGTCCTGCACGCGGCCATCAGGTGGGAGGCGCCCCGTCTGCTCCGAGCCGGTATCCAGGCGATAGTAGAACTCAGCTTGTATGCCTGGATAAGAGCAAGGATCGTACGAACAGGCGATCCCATATCTGGTTCTCAGAATGTCGAAGAGGGCTTGACGATCCAAGTAAAAGTTGCACGAGAAGTTCGAGTTGACGAGCACAGTCTCACTTTTATCCGACAAGTGAGCGAGCGGCGGCGCATCGGATGGCGGCATGAGAGGATCCAGAGTCTTCGTCAGGAGAGACAGCGCCGAGGTCAGAAGTCTTTCGTCGCGTATGCCGGGAATCTCCAGCTTCCCTGTGTTGAAGACCTTGACGTGGATCTCTTTGTACCTCTCTTCCCAGAGCAACCGAAGGATAACCACGAAGCAATTGTAGAACGCGCCCTTCTTTTTCGATCTGTAGCTCGCCACATCCTTCCTGCAGAGACCCAGGCTCACCTTTCGGACGTCGCGGAATGGAATACGGCCCCCTGGGTTCTCAATGTGGGAGATTATGTGCTCTTCCAGATGGGCGTCGCTTGCGGTCTGGTCGGCTGAAATCTGTGCACGCAGGGCAGCGAGGGACGCAGGATCAGTACAGTTGAACTTCATCTGCTTCTTGATGACTCCTGGCTGCGGAAGATGGTAGGGGAGCACAGGGATCCTCCAAAACACCTCCTCCAGCGGAACCGGCTGGTTCAAGTATCCAATCTTGGTCTTGGTTGAGATGTATAGAGGACTGCAGATCTTCCCTCGCTGCTCTTCGGACTTGGACTCGTCGACGCTGGGTGGTCTCGCCCGAATGGTTTGTCCCAGGCCGATCCCGTAAAGCCCTGCTTTAAATTGCTTCCAGGCCGACTCGGGATCAAGCATGTGGACTCGGTATGCGAAGCTTTAAGCGCTCGTGCCATCAATTTTTGTTTCTTGGCAATCCATAGGTATGAGTGCCGTTCCTATCGCCATCCCGCGCCAACCCAGGGCAGAACCCCAGCTCAACCTCGATCATTGTCCAAGTTTCCCAGCCACGCCTTCGCCCCCGGACCCCTGGCGCGCACGCCTGCTGGAGCGCGCGAACCGTCAGAGGGAGAGAGCGCGGTGCATCCCTCTAGCTACGAATGTGGCCAGCGCTGCTGAATCACCATTTCCGGCGTCAGTTATTCCTTTGGCCAGAGTAAGCAGCCTTGCCCCACTCTCGACGTCTCCAGATCGCACCAAGTGATTCAGGAGGGCGGTAGAGAACTCATGTATCGACATTCCGCGCTCCGTCGCCCTGCGGGATAGGTCCGGTCCGGTGAGCGTCCCCTCCGAGAGCTCGCTCCGCACTTCGTCCCAAAAGGAGGGAGTGGTGACAGGGAGAGTCGAGGCACAAACTGAATGGCACTGAAGATAGTTAATCATACTCCTTAGGTCCGCTCCATGCGCCCGCCTGACGGCCTCCATATCCTGTTCACTAACATCCATGCCCTCTGCCTGCGCCACATTTCTCAGTAGAGCGCGCACCTGCGCCGGTGGTGGACTGTCGAACCTGAGAAGAACGAATTCCGCTCGCAGACCGGGCTCTATGCGTGTGACGTAGTTGCATATTAGGCAGAAGCAGATGCCCGACCGGTCATGCTCGTGAACCAGTTGGCGGAGCGCGGTCTGGGCGCACCGGGTCATGTAATCCACCTCGTCCAACACGACAAACTTCCGACCTCCACTGAACAAGTTCTTGGCACCGACAAACTTGGCTATCTGCTTCCGGATCGTGTCTACGCCTCGGTCATCCGAGGCGTTGAGATGGATCACCCGCTCCTTGGCTATCTCGCCATCTGCGGTTTGAAGCTCGCGGGTAAGATTGATGGCGGCTGTAGTTTTGCCCGTTCCAGGCGGCCCGTGAAGGAGGAGATGGGGGCAACGCCCGGTCGCTATGATCGAGTCAAAAACCTTCTGGTTGACCGGATCCATCACTATTCCGGTCATGTCACGTGGTCTGTATTTCTCCACCCATGGTGACCCGTCAGTCATGCCACACCCTGCCTCTCCTTCTTAGGACCCATTTGGGGCCGAATTGATCGCGGGACCTTTTCTCTGACCAACTCACAGATGGATGCAGTTGCCGCCCCCACCGCCGGGTACCTAGAGGTAATCATCGGGCCTATGTGGTCGGGAAAGACCTCCCGCCTGCTTGACCTCCACACCCAGTACACCGTGTGCGGAGTTCCAGTTGTTCTCGTTAACTACATAGGGGACGAGGCGCGTGGCGTAGCACGCGGAGAGCTGAGAACGCATGACGGAAGAAGAGCCAACTGCTGCTCAGTAAAGAGGATCGCCGGTGTGCCGGAGGAAGTTATTCAGAGGGCAGATGCGGTCCTTATTAACGAGGCACAGTTCTTTCCAGACGCGGTTGAAGGAATTACCCGTCTTGTTGAGGAGTTAGGGAAGCGGGTTCACGCAGCTGGATTGGACGGGGACTTCATGCGTCGTCCATTTGGGGACTGGCTGTCGCTTGTCCCTCTGTCAGACGAGGTCGTCAAGAAACGTGCGTTCTGTCGGGGGTGTAAGCGACAACAGGCGCCCTTCAGTCATAGGATAGTGGAGAGTCTGGATGTTCAGCTGATCGGAGCAGCCGACGCCTACCAGCCCCTGTGTCGATCGTGTTACAGGGCGGCTGCAAAGGGTCCAGATACAAAACCGCTTGAAGGCTCAGGTAAAGTCTGCCTATAAATGACCAGTTCACCAGAATCCAGTCCCAGATCGGGCCAGCGGCGGCGGGGCCGCAGGCCTAAGGGGGGAAAACTAGTTGCGGCGCCGGCCCCTCCTCACGCGGTCGAAGTTCCTGAGCCCAACATCGTTTTGCATTTGCGGTGCAGACTCCGAGATCTCAATGAGAACAAGTTCGTGGGCGGAAGTCCGGGCGCAGCACATCTCGACGGGGAGAAGGCCCTAGGCTATCAGGATCTGGGAGGCAGGGAGGTGAGGAGCCCCGATTCACTAGGCGAAGGGTCATTTACTAAGCAAGACGTTATCGCGGCTAAACTAAGAAACCTCAGTTTAGACCTGAGAACGAACAATGGTTCCGACAGCAATTCCGCGTGTTTCTGGTGCACGTGTGCTTTCGACAATCCGCCAGTCTACCTTCCTAGGCACAAGCTGAATGGATCGTATGTTTGCTATGGCTGTTTTTGCAGTCCAGAGTGCGCTGCCGCCCATCTGTTTCGTGAGGACCTAGATGCCGCCTGCAGGTTCGAGCGCTTCCATCTCCTGAACCATCTGTACCGGGGGGTGTACGGGTACAAGGAAAGCATCAAACCTGCACCTGATCCACGCTACACCCTCAACAAGTTCTATGGTAACCTCACCATCGAAGAATACAGGGAGAGCAGTACTCGGTCCGGGGTGCTTCTGGTGGTCGACCAGCCACTTACACGGGTCCTGCCCGAGCTCCACCCCGATTCTTCGGGCCCCAATTCATCCGCTAATCCAGGCCGGTACCGGCTGCGGCGCAGGGCACCGCAGAGCAAGGCCGAGATCCTAAGTCGGAACTTCAGGATGGCGCCGACTCCGGGGCAGGTTGTACCGACCCAGGCATAAGGAAGGAGGCCGTCTCGGTTACCACGGCATCGTCCTCCGCCTCGATCAAGCATACCTGGGCGCCGCGCAACGCCAGTGCTTTGAGGGCCGTCCTGGCCAGCGCCAGTCCATATGCCCGGACAGCGGTGCCTTCCTCGGTTCCCGTGAGTTTATGCACCGCCGCCTCAACGCCGGGCGGAACCCGAGTGTTGAGTCTCTCCGCGTCATTCTCGAACGCTGTTACGGCCGTTATCGGTTTTACGCATGGACACACCGGCATTTTGATTCCTGCTCTGCGCGTGCCAACGAGGAACCGCATGAACGTTCCGATGTCGTAGAGGGGATCAGTAACAGACAACGATGCGCCTGCCTCTTCGAGCTCCCGTACCGTGCTCAAGTAGCGGTCGAAATCCTCGTCGGACACGACCGATAGCTCTTTTCCCCCAGTTCGGGCCCGCAAGACCCTCCCCCCCTCGAGAGGTGTAAGCTCCCTGTCACCGACCGGCTTGGTAAGCGAGGCTGGGCCGTTCGGTTTGACGCGGATGCACATGCACCCGTCGGACCATGTATCCTTTAAGGAGCTCAGGGTGGACACGGACGGCGGATCGCCGTCGCTGTCAATCATTAGCCCCTTTGCACCCGCAGCCCTTGCCTCCTCTGGTCGGCTCGTCAATGCCTCGGCTTCTCTGATTCTAAGAAGCCAGGGATGCTGGAGAGCGGTAGCGGGCAACTCGTCAAGCAAGAGAAACGCGGTGTGCACACTGTCTGTGGCCGGCTGGCACCTCGCTATCATCGGACCAACCGGGCGAGGATCGGGAATGAGATCAGCGGGAGGGGTCGTGATGGCGGCTAGCATGCGAGCGTTCTTCGTAAAGGCATCAAGTTTGCGCTGCTTCTCCTGCTCTTCAGCGCTAATCCGGCGATGCTCGGCTGCAGCTCCGTCCATAAGACCGCGGATTTCCCCGTATATTCTCTGGTTGGTTGTCTTTCCACCATCCGGTCCCTGCAGTGACGCCACATCGTGTCCGTGGAACTCGCGGATGGTGGCTACTATGTCGCCGTCGTGAGCAGCGAGCTTGTTGCGGGCAGTGGCCAGGTCGTAATCAGTCTGGCGAGCGACGACCTCGGCGGAAAACTCGGGGTCAGGACTTGCCATGGTTGTTGCGATACCAAATCCCTCCTAAACTGTATTAAACGCACCCCCCTGTGTCTACTCATCATGTCATATTCGCCCGCTCGAAGCAGCTGGTCTCGCTCAGACGAAGAATCGCTTAACTGGATCCAGTCGCAACTCAAGGACCTATCCCTCAGGAAGGCGAGGGCAGCGACCCGCTCGCGGCCTCGCCGCAGTCGGAAGGTGAGCCGCTTGCCAGTCGCTGTCCACGAAGCGACTATGAGGTGCGCCGACCAGCTGTCCGCTGAGGTGGGGCGAGAATGGGAAAAACACTCTCGGAAGCTGAAGGATGAGGCACATCGATACAGGACCATGACCGCCATGATCAAGTCGCACCCTGCCTATCATTCTCTTCTTAAGAAGAACCAGGAGCTAGAGGTTGCCGTAAAGCGGTTGCGAGGGGCCCAGGGAGAAACGATCGCCGTCGGGAGATCAGAGACCCGCCAGGCGAGCGATGGCAACTTCTACACATTTGACGAGTTCTGCAAATACTACGGAGGGCTTTACTGGACTGAGGCGCGTCCGCGCCCGCATGCCGACCCTGTCTCTCTTCGTGTCCGAGAGAGGAGCGCGGTTCCTGCTGCGCAGTCTGCATCGGTCCACACGACGTTCCCCTCGGACGGTGAGTTGCCCTGCAACAAGGTCATCTCTCTAGCGAAACCGGCTCCTCGTGGGAATAGCAACTACCATCCTTCTTCCTCTTCCGGGGCTGAGTCCGACGCCGCGGAGAGGCCCGCCTCCCTTTTCCTCCCGTCAGATGGGAGCCTTTCCGATCTCGGACGGGAGTTGGATGGCAGCGATGTCTCGGACGGGGTCGACGTGGAGAGCGCGTCGGGCTCAGTTGTGAGCGCTGCTCGTAGCGAGGCAAGCACCTCTCCTCTGGCGTGGGCCGCAGACGCTACTGACGAGGCCGAGTCTGGAACTGAGAGCGATGGCGAAGAGGTGATGGAGATCGAGCTTGAGGGAGTGACTTACTATGCTTCCGGAGTCGTGATCGACGATGATTCGGAGACGGGATTTGCTGACGACTGTGAGGGGCTCATTTACTCGGTTGGCGAGGACGGCGACGTCGGAGACCAGGTGGGACGCATCTCGGCGGGAGTACCCTGCATCGCTCAGGCCTCATAAAATCTCGCCTAAGACTATACCCAGATGAGTGGTCTCAGTTCTCTCTGCGCTCCGGCTCTCCTGTACTTAGCGTTCTCGTCGACTCAAATCGTCATCGATACGTTCAGGGGGCTCTACAACACCGCTTTTTTGAAAGTGTTTGTGACTTTCATCTTTACTGTTGCTCTCAACTTCCTCTGCCAGCGCGGTCTGAGCGTAGTGTCATGGTTCGTTGTGTTCATTCCGTTTATCATGATGACAATTATCACTTCTCTTCTGCTCTTCGCGTTTGGCCTCACTCCGAGTGAAGGGACATTGGACTACTCAGTCGAGTACCCGCGCGGCGCGGCTATAGGCCCGAACTAGCCAGCGCAAGTTAAGTTAAATGTGTCGCTCATGTAAGAACTATGTACGTTCTAGCAGGAGCAGTTTTGGCTGGAGGTATCCTAGCGTTTTCACCAAATGCGCGCCGGAAGGCTACTGCGTGGGGCACGGTGGCAGCCTGGTACGGCATGCGCCTTTGCACTGAGGCCGAGATCATCGGAGAGAAACTGATGGACAAGCTCCACGATGCGGTGGGGGTGTATGTGGACTCCCAACAGCCTCCAGCGGAAGTGGAGATGGTGGCGATAGGGGGTAATGAGGTGCCATTGCACACCAGGGTTTTCTACAACGCGGACGGGGAAGCTCAGGTTGTAGTGTCCGGCTCGAGCGCGGCTGTGGAGCGTGACAGACCCCCATGCGCGAGCCGCATATACGCGCCAACCATTCGCCTACGTGAGAGTGATGGCAGTACACATGCCTTTCCAGTCGAGCTGGATGGCAACTACTGCCTGGTAGGAAACGTGCTATTCGATCCGCTGTTTGTCGCGTACTGGTTGCAGACGAGGCACGACCTGACTATCGAGGATGGAGACACATGGGAAACGAGCTTTCTTGGTCCAGGAATGATGCCCATGACGATTACTCACAAGCAGAGAGGCGTGTGCACGGACGATGGAGTGGATGTTCGCGACCTTCCTGAGTACAGGGAAGAGCCTGCCGGAGCTGAAGGAGGGACGGAACCGTGGCTGCTAGACCTTAGCGGTGACCCGTCTCCTTAGCAGCCAAACAGTATAAGGACTAATGCAGTCTGCGTCCAAATGGCGGACCCCCCCCACGCGCCGCCGGCCGTGAACCGCACGGCTCTCCATGATGCATGGACGATGTGGGCCCACTTGCCCCATGACACGGACTGGAGCGTGAAGAGCTACCAGGAGATCATGACGTTCGACACTGTAGAAGAGACCGCCGGGTTGGTAAAGGCGCTACCAGAGCCTCTGGTCAGGAACTGCATGCTCTTCCTCATGCGCAAGGGCATCCATCCGACCTGGGAGGATGAGCGGAACAAAAAAGGGGGGTGTTTCTCCTACAAGGTCAACAACAAGGACGTAGTAAGTGTGTGGAAGGAGCTAGTGTATCGGGTGGCGGGTGAGTGTCTGACGGACGATCAGGCGGTTCGTGCTGCTGTAAATGGTGTGACGATCTCGCCCAAGAAGAACTTCTGCATCATAAAGGTATGGATGGCCAATTGTAAGTTCCAAGATGCGAGTGTCATGCACGAGATCAGGGGTATAGCTAGAACTGGTTGCTTGTTCAAACGCCATGCAGTGTCAGGGTGATGCGTAGGGAGATTCTCTCTACGTATTGCATAGGAATGTCTGGGCGGTTGATTTTTACTAGGCAGACCAAGCAGAACGTTGATAACCACTACGTCGTGGGGGCTGGAGTCGGCGCCAAAACTACTTCCGTTCGGCGGGCCCTAAAGCGGAGAGCTAACAACTCCCAGAAGGAGGGTCCGAATGGTGAGAAGGTCTGGGCGCCCTGCGTCGGGTTCTGCCCGACATCGCCCGGAACTCGTGGCGGCTACCGGCCACACGGGGATGTAGCGACGAAAACGGGGGGCGCACCGGCTGGGGGTCTTGCGGGCGAGTACCAGGGCGCGCCTGCATAGTCTGGTTCTCGATGTTCCGGCCAGCACCGATTAATCCATGGCCACCATTTATCTAACTACATCGTATATCGGATGTCGTTAGCTAGAACGATGAGTGCTGGAGCATCGGTTCGTACCAGGGCAAACACGCCCGGCGACCAGGGAGGAGGCAACAAGAAGGAGGGGCTAGTGTCGACCACCAATCGGCGGGTAGAGCTAGTCCCCTACGTCCGTACTAGGGCCGACGGAGGGAATGCCCGTAACTGGGTTTTCTGCATGAACCAGCTAGGTGGTGTAGGCAGGCGATGGGGCCAGGCAGCGGGACCGGGTAATCGAGGTGGCGTGCATGAACCCTGCCAGGCATTGGCCGACGTGAGCCGGAGACGATACCCAAGGCAACCTAAGCAATCTACAGGCTACGGTGGACCTTGGGTTTTCCGATCCAACCACCGGGTTTTAGGACAAGCGCAGGCCACCGCTCCCATGAACATATGGGCTCTAGCGATCGGTACGAACAATTATAACGGCCCCACTCTGCTGGTCCATCCTTACTATTTCTACCAAGGCCTCGACAGCCCCAACCAGATAGGTCTGCACTGTGCTCCAGGTACACAATTCAACAGCTCAGCGAGTAGTCAGGTGACCGTGGTCGGGAATAATATGGCGCTGAACATGGAGATAAATTCTTGCGTGCCCCAGGATCAGACAACCCCGATCCAAGTAGCTCCTATGAGATTCCCTTACGACGGTTCCTTCCCTTCCGACGGTTCCGAACTAAATCAATCCTCATCTCCCTACACCAAGCTCTGGCGGAGCCACAAGGGATACACCGGGCTCAACGGGAACTCCCCCTACACGTTCGAGGGAGCGGGAGGCCTGCCTGGATCTCTTAACCTGAAGACCGGTGAGGATCTGGGAGGGATGGGGAGTGCCTACTGGTTTGGAAAAGACAGTGGCCCCACCGTATGGATCCCGGGCCCTAACCCGGAGGTTCCCTTTAGGGGATTCTCCTACGAGGGCAGAGTGTGGAAGCTGTGGGCCGGAGATGTCCTGGATGATGTGCTGTGGAGCCGCCTTCAGTACGGAAGCCCAAGTTCGTTTATCACGACGGTGACCGATCCGACGAACACGTTTAATCCTACCCAGTCGTGTCCCCCGGCACAGGGCCTCGATTGTTGCAATACAACAGTCGGCGCCGGGCAAGTAAACCTGTGGGGCAGTATAGAGGGAGGAAGCGGGGAATGGGCAGCTATGGCAGACTCACAGATGCGCAACGACTTCCCGCGATACCTCTCAAACGTGACGTCGCAGTGCTATGTTAACACGCTTCCATATGGCGCGAAGACAGACTTGCAGGCTCAGCAGCTGCCGGGTGCTCTACAAATTAGCGGAACCTTGGTATGTGACAGAATGCTAGGTGTCATGTATGCCAAGACTGGCGAGGGCGGACAAGCGCCAATAGAGCCCGACGATGTTGGATGGGTCGGGTACTCATTTCAGTGCGTGGACGGTCGCACCGTGAATGGGAAAGAGAAGTTCCCCGTTAAGTCCCTCCCACACGCCGGACAGGTAACACGTGGTCCATCTGCGCCGCCGCCAGCGGGGACTCCGGATCCAGACGATCAGGCGCCGATTGCCTCGTTCGCTGCAACACCCGGCACAACTGGAGCGGATAACTCCGAGATATTTACCTTCACAGCGACAGGAACTAACGCTCCGGTGGTGGCCGGCGGGTTCATCAACATGCCGACCGACCTCGAGTACAACGAGGCGGAAGACCAGTTTAACGCAATAGGCGATATCGGCCACACGGCGCCCACCGGTCCCACTGCCGTCGACGTGAAAATAGAAGTGAAGAATTCTCTCTTGGTAACCTTGTATCCTGGCTACGTCCCCCTGGCGCTGTGGAGCTCGCAAGAGGAGATTGAGGACGAGCTCCCTCCCTCTTGCACCATTGTGTCGCCGTCCGGAAATGAGCCTCCGACTGGAGTGCAGCGCATCACGTTGGCCGCTCCTGGAGGCAACACGCGTACAGTCTACTACCAATACGTACGGTTCATGAACCAGCCAGCGTTCCGTTCTCTATGGGACGAGGCGTATGCGAGCACGCACAACGTGGACTGGGCAGTCAATGGGAGAGGAGCCCCAGTAAGTGCAGACGAGGCATGCCAATGGCAGAATATCGTACAGAACCAGATCCACAAGTACGTGAAGGACAATAATGGCGAGTGGCCGCCGGGCTGGCAGGGGAGACCGTCGGAATGATTAGGCTTATTACCCAGACGACGGGAGCGGCGCCAGACACAGCTTGATCTCGCCCAGCGATGCCACGTTGTACTTAACCACTAGAGGCAGGTCATTCTCCAGATACATCTCAATCTGATTACACAGATTTGTACACTTGATGAAGTACCCAAGGTTCTTCAGCGAGAACTCCCCTTGAATGATCTGGCTGTTATCCTGTTTCTTTGTGTACTCCATGCCTCCATCTGATTCGGCCCTCCTCACCTCGGCTTGTGCGAACGCCCCTCGGCAACGGAATATGAGCTCGGCGCCTGCCGCTGTGGCTACCGACTTGATCTCGATCTTGTCCGAGATGCACGAGAGATCCCGAACTATCTTCTGAAAGTCAGAGGATGGGAGGTTCAAAACCGACGAAAAAGTCACGTCCGGAACAGCCAGGTCCTCCGCGTCCGGCTCAATCAGGCGAAGCTTCTGTATCTTCTGCTGACGGATGTCACCATTCTCGAACTTCAAGCCGAGGTACTGCACCACCCCCTCGGCGTAGTCGGCCTCCTCAATGTACACCGTGAGTGTGTCATCATTGTCAATCGTGTTGATGAGCTTGAAGAGATGGAACATGTTGACGCCAACAACAATCTTGGGCCGCCGACATTCATAGCTCTCGAAGTTCTCGGCAGGCAATGACAAGTGCACTAGAACGGTATGTGACTTGTCCATGTTGATGATCTTGATACCTTGGGGAGTGAACGTAATGTTGGTCTCCAGCAGGATGTCCTTTAGGGCTGTCATCAGCGTTCGAAAAGGGGCTATCTGAACGGTCTGAAGAACTAGAACGTTCCCACCTGGCATTATAGACCCCCATTCTCCATAGCTCTTTAACTTGTTTGCCAAACAACTTAGTCAGTCACCTGCATGACCACATTAATGACTGGGGTTGTGCAGGAGCTGTTCATGTGGGACATGGTAAGTCTGTTCTGCCTATACTTTCTCGACTGTCTCCTGTCCAGGTCGCAGCTACTATCCACAGGCGGTCCGAGAGCCCGCTGGTTCTGTCTCCATAGTATCGGGAATGCTGTGGTGTCTCTAGGCGCGCTCAAGGACGTGGCGGAGTGTATCCTTGACCACTCCTCCTCGCATACGAGAGCCGAGTGGCTGATGCCGGCCGGAATGGGATTCAGTCTGCACCTTTACCACTGCTTAGCGTTCAAACTACGCCCAGAAGACTGGAGTCACCACCTGCTCTATGTGTTTGGCGTGTCGCCGCTGCTGATCTTCCACCCCACAAAAGCGACTTCCGTTTGTTTGTTCTTTTGTACGGGCCTGCCCGGTGTACTTGACTACTGGTTGCTCACCTTGGTCAAAATTCATCGACTTCCGAGGAAGGTACAGAAGAGAGCGGCAGGCTTCATCAATGCCTACTTACGGATGCCCGGAGGCGCACTGGGCGCGTCGTTGCTAGTGCAAGATGGAATCGGAGTTCACCAAGCGGGGGCTGGCGCTGCAGTCCTGGGGGGAATGATGCTGCTGAACAGCTGCTACTATGGCCACCAGGCAATCCATAGCGCAGCTAAGAGCGAATATAAAAGAATCTAAGGCTCCTCCGAAGCTGTCCCACAAATGTCCGATCCAGCGCCCCCGGACCTCCATGACATGCTGGACTCTCTCTACTCGCAGTACGCATCGCAGCCAGCAATACTGGATCGGCTCCGACATGGCATGGAGAGGGTGCTCCCTGCCTCCCTGGAGAATGCCGCGGCCGCTCTGGCGGCGAACAGCGCGCGGAGGCAGGAGCTCGCTGAGGGCAGCGAGGAGTTCAGAGTCTCCTTTCTGGAGCGAAACAAATACTTCTACCTAGCCTATCCAGAGGTGTTTATTTCCTACGACGGAGAGCATTTTCGGGCGTGCAGTCAAGACGATATTCATCATCAGATTCTTTCGGAGATCACTGAGGGCGGCGCGCTGAGGCCGTGGAAGCACAAAGTAACACGGGCGCTCATCAAGGAGATACGGTCGCACTCGCCTCTGGACAGAATTCCTGAGTCAGCCACCATTCAATCCGTCCTTGGGGCACTTGCTCCTCGTTTCTTTAAGACTCGCGATGAGGCGAAGTACTTCCTCACTGTAGTAGGGGATGGCGTTAGATCGGCCCACCATGACCAACCGCTCGTGTATCTAACGCCACCTGCACTGAGAGACCTGGTCCGCTCGCTCTCCATCGAGATATTCACCCACACCGGGTCTGGGTCTGCGCTCCATGGACTGAAGTTCAAGCATCATGATCATGCCTACGCCTTATGCAGATTGCTCCCGTCTCCGGATCCTCTCGCCGCGGCCTCGTGGGACCTGGCCGCCGTCCCACGCATGAGTCTCGACATCCTGTGCGTTGCCTGCCACTACTCTAAGAGATTCGTATGTGCGGACGACTATCTCCGGGAGCACTGTCACGACACCTCCTTGAATGGACATGCTCTCCAACTTGCCAATACCACCCCGGAAGGCCTCGTCTCCTCGTTCATTGACGACTGCATCGAGACATGCGCCCAGAGAAAGATTTACTCCAAGAACATGATCTTCGTCTGGAAACAATATTTGGCCCGCAGGGGACTCCCGTCAGTTGTGTTTCAGGGGGCCCTTAAAGAGATGTTGAGAGCGAAACTTACATACTCCGAGCCGATCGATGCGTTCCTTGGTGTGACTAGCCCCTACGTTCCTATTGTAGCGGCATTCCTGCGATTCTGGTCGGACACCGTTGTTGAAGACGCCCAGGCACAGGATGAAGACTTGGAAGTGGACGAGATGAGGACGCTATTCAGACATTGGGCGCGGGAAGAGGGCGTCCCACTCGGCGCGGGGGATCCGTGCCTTGTTGAGCTCATTCGGCACTTCTATTCTGAGATAGATATCGCCGAAGACAGAGTCATAATCAACGTCAGGTGCAGAATATGGGACAAGCAAGGTACGGTTCGAGACGCAGTGAACCTGTATCTTGCTAGATGCGGCAAAAAGGATTCGCGCACGCTATCAGAAGCTTACACGTCCTACGTAGGGATGTCTAGCAACCTGCGTGCGCGGGTTAGCAAACGCTTCTTCGAAAAACAAGCGAGGGAAGTTCTTGGCGGCTCAGTGGACGATGATGGAGTCATTACCGACGTCTGCGCCTAGACTTGTTCTTGCTCCTGCGGCGCCGCTTCGTCTTGCCTTCCTTGAAGACGTAACCGAACTTGCCCTTCTTCGCGAAGAACCCGTGCGCTTCCAACCGCTTCTCCCTCTTTGCCGTGGCCTGCTTCCGGCGGGAAACAATGTTCCCCCATTTGTTCTTCACGAGGTCCTTCTTCTTCAGGCCCCCGCTGGTCTTGAACGCGGTTCCATGCCACACCTGTGCACGGGAACCGACCAGCTGCTGGTACTTGGCCCCACCGACGTGATAGTTGCCGTCTCCTTCTCTATGCGCGCGCTTCGTCATGTTGTACTCTACGGACAGAAAAAACCGCGCTCACTTCAGAAGGCGATTCGCTGGCCTGCGCCCTGATCCTCCGGGGGCACCTTGTGCTCTACCAAACGCATTAACCGTCTGGGTTCTGTAAATAGTCTTTGGATGGGGGTTGCCGAGCCACGTAGCCGAGGTGATCGTAGCCGACGTCCGTCTCCTGCATGAGGCAATAGATCCTTGAATGTTCATGTTGCCCGCGCTGAACAGGTTGGGTTGGAAGACCAGCCCGGAGGCTGATCGGGATGTTCCGGCGCTGGGCGGTACCGGGCATGTGCACTGTGGTATTGCCGGCGGTCTCTTTGTGCGGGGTGGCCGCCGTCCTATCTGGTTCATGAACGGCATGCAACCTCTACTACACTACCCGTGCATAAAATCGGGCCGTAGACTAATGCCCTTAGTCGCACTCGAGTGCCCGCCAGGCTATGACCTTTGGCGCAAGAGCTCGGAAGGTCCCGTGCCTGGGCCACATTGGTCGGGAAAGGTGTGCACGAACGGTAGCTCCGGTCGATGCCCAAAGGGGACCAGGAAGCATGCCGATGGCGTCTGTCGGCGTGGGATTCCGACACAGAAGACAAAGAAGAAGAAGAGTCCTCCCCGGGTAGGTCGACCTGCGAAACGATGTCCGCGCGGATCACGACGGAATAAGAAGACAGGGAAATGCGAAACGGTGAGGGCGGTCTCTATAAAAACCACTATCTCCCCTGAAGCCGCACGAGCATCTTTGGCCGTGAGCGCTGCCGTTAGCTCGTCCCGGACCAGCAAAACGCGCCGGTCTCGCTTACGCTCTTTCTCTCCCGCAGTCAATCGGGCGATCGTATCGCTACGCACTAGCGCCAAACCAGGTGCTCAGCTGGGGTGTGGCCTGGAGAAACTGCTCGATAGCAAAGCACCTCTCCCTAAGGCATCGGATAAGATCATCGTTGTGGGGACGGACAAGAAAAGCGGCCGCCCTATTTGCGCGGCCCTCAGCAGCCCTGAAGCCAAGAAGGTTCTGTTGCGCAATCTGCAGGGAGCTCACAAACTTAACTGTGCCAATGTTACCGCGCCCATACAGAAGGAAGCGAACTGCTGGTTCAATGCGATGTTCATGTGCCTGTTCGTAAGTAATAAAGGCCGGAAGTTCTTTCGCTTTTTCCGCCAGAGGATGATAGAAGGCCGACGGCATGGCGCTGCTGTTGGGCGCAATCTCCGCTACGCATTCCTTCTACTAAACGCTTGCATCTCGGCCGCGTGCGGGGAGGCAGTCGAATCGCATGTTGGGGAGTCCGTGAGAGCCCTGGCCCTTGACACCAATTATGTCCTCGAGAGAGTCCACAGAGGCATCCCCGCAGCCTACCGATTTGATGATGTGCCAGGGAAATCTACACCCGGGAACCCGATATCCTATTACTCAGCTATTATGAACTATCTCGGCGACGGTAGGCTCCGTCTCCTCCGTGTAAAGCTGCCGAGCGCTGTCAAGGTGCTCATGGCGAACTTCAAGCACTCTCCCCCCGCTGTAGCCACGTACCGCCCCCGGCCGGGGCAGCAACGCGGATTCTTCAAGGATTGGGCCAACCCCCCGGACCTGATTGTTGTGACAAGAGATACTCAGGAGCACGATGGCCGCGCTCTCCCATTTGTCAAGGTTCTCAACAAGTTCCGCGTTGGCGAGGCCGAATACGAGATTGATTCTGCGGTGGTGAGGGACGAGGGAGAGAATCATTTCTGCGCTCTGATCACATGCGGCGATAAGGAGATGGCATTTGACGGGGCTGCGTTTACTCGACTGACACCCTTCAAGTGGAAGGGGATCCTGAACAAGAACGTACCCTGGGCATTCTCGGCGGCAACACCGACGCAGCGCCTCCGGTGGACGTTTACTTCCTCCTACCAGGAGCTACTGTACTATCGTGTCAAGTAGATGGTTTTTCTCCCTATCTATCAATGGGAGGCAGATACCCCCCGGGCTACTATACACCGCCCGGCTCGAGGCAATGGGCGGGGTGCAGAGTCGTTGCAATTCCCGTGGGAGGATCCAAGATTGCTAGTGTCCAATGCTTGGTCCGCACTCACTGGGCGTCTCTCGATGCCGCTCCCGGCGAGCACCACCTATTGGAGCACGTACTCATCACCGGAGGGTGGAGGGCGTGCGGGGACGCGCCCTGCCCGGAGGTGCTGGCCCGGAAGACCATCACCTGCAACGCGAGGGTGTCCGCGAACGAAGCCATGTATTCCTGCGGAGGGCCGAACAGCGAGCTGAGCACGATGATCGAGTTTATAACCAGCATCATGCTGGATCCCGTCATTACGGAGGCTTCTGTGTACAGAGAAAGACCTGCGGTCCGGGCTGAAATGACGCCAAAAGCAGGCAGCGCGAACCGCTCGTTTGTTCAAGAGGCAGTCAAGAGATGGTACGACTGCGCGGTGTTGGCAGACACCGCGAACGCACAGAAGCACCTCGACTGTTTGGACGACCTGAGTGCAGAAGGTCTTCGGAGCCTATATCGTCGTAGCTACGTGCGGGGAGCAATGACGTTCATAGTGGCGGCGAACTGCCCCAGGACGAAGATGGAGACTATGTTCCGGGCCGCCATCCGCAAGTTGGACCGCCTCCCGCCGTTGGGCAGGCCCACCACTCCGTGCCGGCTGAAGAAGCCGGTCTACTCGGTGGTAAGAACGACGGACAAGCAGTCGCGGATAGCATTGTTGTTCGATAGTAGCCTCTCGCCCGGCTCCCTCAGAGCTTCGCGTCTGGGATTCCTAACGTTCCTAGTTGCTGGTGGCCTTGACTCGTTCCTGTACACCGTACTTAGATCAAGACTCAGGAAGGTGTATGGAGTGTCCACAGGAAGCCTGGTGGTGGGCCAGAAACTGTTAGTGTGGATCCAAACGTCTTGTTATCCCAAGAATAGCCAGGCCACTCTAGAGGCCCTCGTGGCGGCCATGGCTGTTGCGAGGCAGGGGGGCATCCCCGAGGACATGATCGGGCGCGCAAAAAAGTCATTCGTGCTAAGCGTGGAGTCCGGCTGCTGGGCATCAGCGGGGCATCTAGCGGCGTATTACGGCGCACAGTATTCGGTGCGCGGGGGAAGGGTACTCTCCCCAGCTAGCCTGGTCAAGAACATACGGGCGGTAGACAGTGAAGAGGTCACCGCTCTCTGCGGAGACGCTTTCCCGGAAGACAGGTGCACCGTGATACTGGGCGAACCCGGAAGAGCGGGAAAGCGACACCGTCGCTCCATAAGGCGTGTCCTACATAATCGTAGAAGGACCCGGCGTTCGCGAAATTGAATGGGCATAGACGCCACGATGTAATGGCATCATGGCGGACTCCACGGGCCTCGCGAAGACGTATCAGCACAAAACAGATATCGAGCATGTTCTTAGCAGCCCGGACACTTACACCGGGTCGATGGAAGCGGCAAGCTGGACTGCATACGTCCTTAGGCGGGGGTCCGAAGGCACACCCGAGGTGCGTAGGGAGTCAATCGTCACGATCCCGGGACTCTTCAAGTGCTTTGACGAAGGCCTAGTAAACTGCAGGGACCACCAGGTTCGAATGGCTCAGGCCATCACGGACGGGAAGCCCGACGCATGCAAAGTTTCCAAGATCGAGATCACTATCGATGACGATGGCACCATCACCATGCTCAATGACGGAGACGGGATTGATGTGGCTAAACATCCTGAACTTGGAGTGTGGATCCCTGAGATGGTGTTTGGTCGACTTAGAACCTCCACGAACTACGACAAGAGCAAAAAGAAGATCGTGGGGGGGAAGAACGGATTCGGATTCAAGCTGGTTCTGATTTGGTCTGAGTGGGGAGAGATCATCACCGTCGATCACCGCCGCGGCCTCAAGTACGAGCAGAGGTTCGAGAAAAATCTGAGCACGATTTGCCCGCCTCAGGTGACCAAGTGTCGGCGCAAACCGTACACCCAAGTGAGGTTCAAACCAGACTATGCTCGACTGGGCATCAATGGACTGAGTGAGGACATGAAGGCTCTACTGATGAGGCGCGTGTACGACATGGCGGCGGTAACTGACAGGAGCGTTCGGGTAAAGCTCAATGGCGAGGTCCTGCCGGTTCGCCACTTCCAGCAGTACATTGGCCTCTATCCAGCTCTCCGGTCCCAGCAAGCCAAAGCACACGAATCACCTAATCCTCGCTGGGAATACGCAGTGTGTCTTTCCGATACCGACGAGTTCGCTCAGGTCTCATTCGTGAATGGCGTTTGTACGTCCAAGGGAGGGAAGCATGTCGAGTATATACTCAACCAGCTCGTCCGCAAGATCGCTGCGCTCATCAAGAAACGTAAGAAGATTGACGTACGCCCTGCTACCATCAAGGAACAACTCATGCTGTTCCTGAGGTGCGACATCGAGAACCCAACGTTCGACAGCCAGACAAAGGAGTTCATGACTACACAGGCCTCGAAGTTCGGCTCTACATGTGCGGTGTCCGATAAGTTCGCCGAGAAAGTGGCGAAGATGGGTGTTATGGAGTCGGCCTGCGCTCTAACGGAGGTGAAGGAGTGCAAGGCAGCCAAGAAGACCGACGGCACCAAGACGAGAAGCATCAGGGGTATTCCGAAGCTCGTGGATGCTAACAAGGCAGGGACTGCACGCAGTGGAGAGTGCACGCTTATCCTGTGTGAGGGCGATTCAGCCAAGGCTGGCGTGATGTCCGGGTTGTCCAAGGCGGACAGGGACACAGTCGGCGTCTATCCGATGCGGGGCAAGCTGTTTAACGTGCGCGGCGAGACGGCGAAACGCGTAGCAGAAAACAAGGAGATTGCTGAGCTAAAACGGATTCTGGGACTGGAGTCGGGCCGGAAGTATACGCCGGAGACCGCCAAGGCTAAGCTGAGGTACGGAAAGGTCCTGTTCATGACCGACCAGGATCTGGATGGCAGTCATATCAAGGGGCTCATCATCAACATGTTTGAGTCCGAGTGGAGATCTCTCGCCGAGATTCCCGGGTTCCTCGGGTTCATGAATACGCCTATCCTGAAGGCCAAGAAAGGCGCCCAAGAGAGGAGCTTCTACAATGACGGAGAGTGGGAGGCATGGCGAGCCGAGAACGACCTCAAGGGCTGGAAGGTGAAGTACTACAAAGGCCTAGGCACAAGCACTGGTAAAGAGTTCCGCGAATACTTCGCCAAGAAGAAGATAGTGAGCTTCGACTGCCAAGGCGATGAGTGCAGGGATGCCCTGGACATGGTCTTCAACAAGGGCCGGGCGGAAGATAGGAAGAGATGGCTCGGCGCGTATGAGCGCGGCCTATACTTGGACACAAATCGTCCTAGCGTGAGCTACGCCGAGTTCGTCGGAAAGGAGATGATTCACTTCTCGAAGTACGACTGCGATCGATCCATACCGAACATGATGGACGGCCTCAAGACGAGTCAGAGAAAAATCCTCTTCACCGCGTTGCGCAGGAAGCTTACCGCGGACATTAAAGTTGCCCAGCTCAGTGGGTCAGTGTCCGAGATGAGCTGCTACCATCATGGTGAGGCCAGCCTGAACGGCGCTATCAAGGGTATGGCCCAGACCTACGTTGGGGCGAACAACATCAATCTCCTCGAGCCTAAAGGGCAGTTTGGGACCAGGCTGAAGGGAGGAGCGGATGCTGCGTCGGAGAGGTACATATTCACGAGGCTATGCAAAATCACTCGGGCCTTATTCCCGGAAGCCGACGACGCGATTCTAACGTATCTAGAGGACGACGGGACCGCAATCGAGCCAGTGTTCTATGCGCCTGTGATCCCCTTGGTGCTCGCGAATGGGGCGCGCGGTATAGGAACCGGATTTAGCACGGATATTCCTAGCTACAATCCGCTAGAACTGTTAGCTGGCGTTCGGGAGTGTATTTCCAGCGGCCATCAGCCCGCTGCGACGCTGGTTCCGTACTTCGAGGGATTCAAGGGGACCGTGACCACCGCCGGGAGGGGTAGGCTGGCCGTGCGCGGCGTCTATGAAATCATCGACGATAGCCGCATTCGCGTTGTCGAGCTGCCCGTGGGAATGTGGACGGAGGACTTCAAGAAGCACTTAGAAGCTCTGGCTGAGCCTGTGGGCAAGTCGAAGAAAGGGCTCGTGAAAGACTACAGTGATATGAGCACCGACACAACGGTGGATTTCACTATTCTGCTCTCTGGGCCTGTCGCTAACGCGATGCATGCCGCGAAGAAAACCGTGTCGGGAGTCGACTGCACCGAGATTGAGAAGACATTCCATCTGTGTTCGATCCGGGGGACAAGCAATATGAATCTCTTCGATGATACTGAGAAGCTGAGGAAATTCACTAGTCCGAACGAGCTACTCGCCGCCTTCTGCGAGAAGCGTCTCGTTCTCTACGAGCAGCGCAAGGACCACCTGTCCGCGGTTCTGAGGGAAAGGGCGAAACGGGCGTGCAACAAGAAGCGCTTCATTGAAGGACTGCTTGATGGTAGTATCGATCTGAGGCGGAAGAGTAAGGAGGTGGTGGATAACGAACTCGACGAGCGGGGATTTGACAAGTTCGGGGCAGCGGGCGAGCGGAGCTACTCCTACCTGACCCGCATGCCAATGGACTCGGTGAGCGCCGAAAATGTGCTGTCCCTGAGGAAGGACGCTGAGGCCGCAGATAAGGAGCTGTCCGATCTGGAGGCGAAGACGCCCGCGGGCTTGTGGCTAGAGGATCTTGACCGCCTCGAGTCAGCATACGAAGAGTTCAGGAGGGAGCGGGTGAAGATGCAGGCGCCACCTGTGGTCGCCGCCAAGAGGCCGAAGCTGAGGCGCGTTAAAAGAAAGGCTTGAGTTCCAGTTGCTTGTCCCCGGTAGAGGACATAATAGGCGTAGCTATGGGTACCACTAGGGTGCTCACATCGTGTTTGTACTTCATGTACCCCTGGGCCTCACTGTACACCTGGGCGACTGCATAATCGAGGACGAGGCTATTCAGGCGCGAGATCTGGCCTGTTATGTCGTGAGGCTGGTTCAACGAGCTCTGCAGGAATGTGCTCCTCATGATCATCATAAGCTGGTCACAGCTCTGTTCTCCGATCCGGTATTGCCCGTTCGACATCTCGTAGACTCCTGCCCGAATTCCGTTCTGGAGTTGCTGAATGTTTTCTCTGCTGAAGAAGGCATCGGACAGCTTCGTATTGTACCAGTTCCCCTGCATAGCATCCCTGTAGCCTGCGCACTGGTTGGCGGGTATGCGGTCAAACATCGAGAAGAGTGTCGTCATGTTTGGTCCCTCAATATCTACTCTCCCATTCGAGCTGGTACAGTCCATATTACTAGTGCGGAGAAAATTATGTGCCGTAAGTCTATACATGGCGCGCTACCGCATGAGAGGCGGAGAAGGTAAGTCCTTCCAATCCATTGTAATGATTATAGCGGTGGTGCTCCTAATCATTGCTTTGATCGTTGTCGCCATCATGACCCTGTATTCGCAGCACGCTAAGCAGTTCCCTCCGGTCACCGCCGAGTGCCCCGATTATTGGGCCGACATGTCTAAGGGGGACGGGTCGCATTGCCTGAACATAAATGGGGTTGGCAGCAAGCAGTGTCCGAAGAAGATGGATTTCTCGGGCGTTGAGTTCAGAGGTGCACAGGGGCTGTGCAACAAGGTTAATTGGGCGCGAAACTGCGGGCTTACGTGGGACGGCGTGACCAACAGCAGTAAAGCCGGGTCTTGTTAGGCGTTCCGCTTCCGGCGCCTTGTTCTGGAACGACGCGGCCGTTTCCGTCCCCTTGTTCTGGAACCACGTGGCCGCCTCCGTCGCCTTGTTCTGGAACGACGCGGCCGCCTCCGTCGGTGCCTCCTCGTTCCCCCGCTTTTACACGTCTGTCTGCTTGGCACGCACCCGTGCTCGCCCGTTTTGCACAGCTGTCTTCTGTTCACCTTCCTCGTCGGCATGCTGTACAGACCGCAGGCCCCCAGCTCCGCTTCTTTCGCACAGTCATTGACCCTAAGTTTCCCGCAGTCATTCAGGTTCCCCACCGCGAATCTGCGCACAAAGGGGCTCACATAGTCGTCGTGCAGGCGAGCTCGCGAGTCTTTGTTTCTTAGAACTGAAGATACAACACCGGGGGTTAGCCATCCAGCCCCCACCCCGTGCCCCGCGCCGCTCTTGTCTAGGACACGCAGTCCTGATTGAACGCGTCTCGTCATCTTGCTCAGAGCGCGCGATGTTGGGGTTCCGGTTCCTCCACGCGCCGGGGATTTCCGCCTGGCCCCAGCGCGGCGGGCACCTACCTCCGAACTCGGTCTCGAAGCGCGAAGCCGGGCGGCGTGGGCGGCGTGGGCGGCCTCGGCCGCCCGCCGATACCGCGCGGCTGCTAGGGGCTTTCTGTACCAGTCCCTCTCCCCGGTGGCCGTATCCACCCAGTAGTGTCCCATCCTCGGGTCACCTACCCGGACCAGGCCGCGGTTCGGGTCGATGCACTCGGACTTGCCTTCACTACACCGACGGTAGTTTGTGCGGTCCTTCCCGTATGCGGCCACACACGGCCGCATGTGCATGCTCTTCCCATCTTTCCCCGGCCTCGCCACAAAGTAGTCCCCACACTCCGATTCAGCCACATCGGAC
>MDSW01086036.1_pt1 | contig 49952 bp, 50 predicted proteins | sample 811171 | NCBI WGS metagenome assembly MDSW01 (sample SAMN05326641, study PRJNA326480) | marine metagenome | isolation source: seawater | place: Atlantic Ocean: North West | collected 2012
CATCTAAGTGGGAAACTCACCTCAAAACTAGTTCTTCCTATAGAGCCGTAGTAGACCACTACGTTGATAGGCTGGATGTGGAAACGCGGTAACGCGTGTAGCTGACCAGTACTAATAGCTCAATTGGCTTGATTTATGCACTGAAAAAAAATTCTATATATAGTTGTATTAGTAAGATCCAAAACATCATATTGATTAAACAATCATTATTTTGTTTTTTATATTTACTGTTCAAATAATGAACATTATATTGTTCAAAATTTGAACAATGAAAAGACAGAAAAATTTAGATAATTTTGAGGTATTAAGAAAGATTCATAAAAATCCAAAATCTTCACAGAGAGAGATGGCAGAAGAACTTGGATTCAGTCTTGGAAAACTTAACTACTGTTTAAAAGAACTCCAAAAAAAAGGTCTAGTTAAAATTAGAAGTTTTCAAAATAAAAAAGATAAAATTAGTTACATTCAATACGTGATCACTCCTAAAGGTATTTCTATAAGATTAAAGCTCACTATAGATTTTATGAAAAGAAAAATGAGAGAATATGATGAGCTCAAGGAAGAACTTAAAAATAGTAATTAATCATGTGGACTATAATAAAATTTGACACAAAAAAATTAGCATCCCTTAAAGAGGACCTGAAATTAAAATTGGGAAAAAATTACAAAATTTATATTCCAAAAATAAAAATTCAAAAATATAAAAATAATAAATTGATCTCCAAAGAAGTTAATCTTCTTGGCGATTATTTATTTTGTTTTCACAACGAGTTTAAAAGTAAAAAGATTTTGACTTATCTTAAATTTACCAAGGGAGTGAAATATTTTTTAGAAGGATATGTTGAGTCGCAAAAAGATATAGAAAACTTTTTGACTCATTGTAGTAATTTTGAAAATAAAGAAGGTTTGATCTCTGAAAATTTTTTCGATTTAAATATAAATAAAAAATATAAATTTATGAATGGACCATTTACAGATAAAATTTTTGATATAATAAATATACAAAAAAATAACATTAGTATTTTGATTGGAAATTTAAAAACAACAATTAAACGGGAAAAATTTTTATCTAATCCAGTTTAATTTTTAAATGTATGTATCTTGAAAGTAAAATTGCTTTTTTGCTGAGTGCGGAGCGTTGTCTATAATAATTGAAAAACTGAATATTCATCGTTTTCGTAAATTTTTAATTTATTTTTTAAAACTTTCATCAATGATGAATTTGGTTTAACATGTTGCATGTCATATTTACTTAGTATTACATATCTTGATCTAAAAAGTAGATCATGATTTTTTTCATCATTTAATTCAGAAGCAATAAAGTTTTTAAATGCATTATCATTTACTATTTTTTCATTAATTTTTGCATCAAAAGTAAATAACGTTTCATACAAAAACTTATCTTTCGAATTTATAAAATTTTGATTAATTAAAAAGTTATAAATATCATCATTTGAATTTCCATAAAATTTAAAAACATTTACCGCTCTTTTTGATCTTTGAATTAAATTAGATCTACTTAAAATTGTATGAGTAAGATACGTGTCTACATTGGTATAGATCGGTAAATTATAAATTAGCTCGGGGTCAATTGTAACCACCACATCATTACTTCGAGTATTAATGTTTATCCATTTTAATAAATTACTGAAGTTTAAATTGTAGTGATTATTGAATTGTTGTTTATTAGTCTCATATAAGATTGTATAGACGTTGAGCAAAATTACAAATGAATACGCAATTATTTTGAAATATTTAATTTTTATAATGTTTATTTTATTAATTACAATTTGTGTAATAAATTTAATAATTAAAATAAAAGCAAATAAAGTTAAAATGATTTCTGAACCTCGGTTATATAATCTGTAAGTATACTCGTCTCCAAAAATTATAGAAAGTGGGAAAATTAGTATAAAATTTGAAACTAAAAAAATTTGAATTAATTTTTTTCTATCTACTTTTACTAAAAATTGATTTATTAAAAATAAAATGACTAAAAAAAAATATAAGTTAATATTTTTAATCAAGTTATAAGACTTATCCTTACCAGTATTCTCTATTGAATTATGTTTTTCTCTTTCAAAAATTAAATCTTGAATTAAATCTAATTTTAAAAAATTCTCTGAAATAAAAATCATAGACGGAGTCATCAAAATAATAAAAAAAACTATTTCATAAAGCTGTTCTTTGTAGCTTTTTAATTTCATATAGTTTAAAAAATATATTGCAAAAAAAACTGTAATTACTAAAAAATTACTTATTGAAAAAAAAATTGAGCTTGCTAAAAATAAACCAGTTAATGTTTTATACTTTTTTCTGTCTACCTCAAAAAAACAATAAACTATATATATCGAGATCAAAAGATGCATATTAGTAATAAGATTTGTTGGCAATCTATAAAATTGATTAAAATCCTTGACCAGATCAACGTTTAAAAAATCAATTGGCAAACCAAAAACAAAATATTTTAAAACCTCTATTATTGCCATTAATGCATCTGGAGAAGGACTTAAATAAAATGTTAAAAAAGTGATAAGAATAATTATCGTTGTTGATCGAAAGAATAATTTTAAAAATAAACATGTAATTATGAAATTTAAAAACGGAAATACGAAATAATTAAATGAATAAATATTTGATATGTTATCAAAAAATATCCCTGAAAACGAAGCAAGAGCTAAAGATAAATTGAAACTGTTGTATATAGAGTAAATATTTGAATAGTCTTTATTAACCGGATCATTATAAATCAGGTTTCCATTTGTGATGTCATTAATAAATGTATAATAAAAGTAATCATCTCCTCCTCGGTCCCAACTTAAAATAGAACTATGAAAAATTGGTAAAAAATCTTCTTTAAACTGTATGTATGGCAGTATCCAGTGTATAGAATGAATAATGGCAAAAATTAAAGCGAATGAAATTGAGTAATATAGGAAAGATTTATTTTTTTTTAATATATGCATCAAACTAATCTTTATATTAACATCAGTTTTTTTCCATTAAAATTATCTTATGTGTAGTATTGCGGGAATTAATATCAAATCAGAGAAAATTGTTAAAAAAATGATTGATATCCAACGTCACAGGGCTCCTGACGATGAGGGTTATATTTGTTTTGAAAATTTATCTTTAGGAATGGGAAGATTAGAGATAATTGATCTTGTTTCAAAAGGTCTTTGTCCTTATCAAGAAGATCAATTTGTTCTGTGTTATAATGGTGAAATTTATAATTTTGTAGAATTAAGAAATCAGCTTAAAAAAAAATGGAAATTTTATACAACTTCTGACACAGAAGTTTTATTGAAAAGTTGGAGAGAATGGGGAACTAAAATGTTCTCTAAATTAAACGGCATGTTTTCGTTTTGTATTTATGACAAAAAAAAACAAACTTTAATTTTAGCTCGAGATATAGCTGGCGAAAAACCGCTTTATTATTTCAACAAAGGAAAAAGATTTGCTTTTGCCTCTGAGTTAAAGGCATTAAGCAATGTTTTAGATCTAAAATTAGAAAAAAAAATAGATTTTTTTACAAATTTTCAACATTGTCATAACGAAACTTTATGGAAAAATACTTTTCAAATTCCTCCTGCCCACTATCTTCACTATAATTTGAAAACTAATAAGATGAAGTTAGAGGAATATTGGATATTTAAAAAAAAAAAAATTAATCTTAAAACTGTTGATGAAGAATTTGAAAATTTATTAAATAAATCTCTTAAGATCAGACTAAGGAGCGATGTTCCTGTTGGCATATACCAATCTGATGGATTGGACTCTAATATTTTAGCAAAATTACATAGGTTTAATCACAGGTTTTATTTTGATGATAGTAAAGATTGGAAAGAGGATTTCTTCAAAAATATTAAGAAAATTGCCTACCATCTTGATACTCCAGTTGGATCACTATCATCTTATCCATTATACAAATTAGCAGAAAAAGCTAGCAAAAAAGTAAAAGTAATTATATCTGGAGAGGGCGCAGACGAACTGTTTGGAGGATATGTAAGATATTTACCTATTGCCTTACAATGGGACTTAGAAAAAAAATTCAAGTCTTATAAGTACTTATTTAAAAAATTTTATTCTTCTTATCTGGATAGCTTTAGCAAAATTACAAGTAGGACTGAAGACTACGAATTTATAAAAAAAATGACTGGCAAATATTTTGAAATGTTTGATGATCCTATTAACGCGATGTGTTTCGCTGACTTTAAATTAATTATGCCCAGTTTGTTGCAGATGGGTGATAGAATGAGTAGTTCTTTTGGGATTGAAAATAGATGTCCTTACTTAGATAGAGAACTTATAGAGTTTGCCTTTAGTTTGCCTGCTGAAAAAAAAATTCAAAATCTAACACAAAAAATATTGGTTAGAAATCTCGCAAAAAAGTTGCATTTGACAAAAGTTTTAAAACAAGAAAAAAAAGGCTTGACTATTAAATTTAATCAATGGTTTAAAAGAAATGACTGGAATAGAGATTATTATTTTAAATTACTTAGTACTAAATGGAAAAAGGTTTATAATTAGAGAATAAGGCTCTATTGTGATTAAAAAATATAAATATTTTTTTATATTAACTTTTTAAACACATTTTTATGAAAGTATTTGGCTTGTTGATGACATACAATTGCGAAAATCTAGTTGATAAAGCTGTATCTAAAATTCCAATATCTGATTTAGATAAATTAATTTGTACAGATGACGGATCCTCAGATAATACAGTGTTTCGAATTAAGAAAAAAAATATATTTGTTGTAGAAAACATCCATAATGGTTATGGATCAAATCTTTTCTCTGGTTTAAGCAAAGCATTTGAAATGGGTGCGACGCATGTAATTGAAATTCATGGTGATGGACAGTATGATTATAGCAAAGTTGTTGAAATGAAAAAAAAATTTGAAGCAGGAGCTGATTTAGTTTTAGGAGATAGATTTTATGATTATAAACAACCTTTAAAAGATGGAATGCCGTGGCATATTTATATTGGGAATATAGTTATGTCATTTACAGGGAGAATTTTACTTGGTTTACCCAATAATGACTTATTTCCTGGTTTCAGGGGTTATAGCAAAAAATTTTTTTTAGAAATGAAAAGAATAGATTTACCTCAAGATTATAGATTTAGTTTTGATATTATTGTTAGATCAGTTTATAAAAAACTCAAGATATTTTCTACCCCGGTAAGATGTGATTATAAAGGTGAGCATCATACCGCGCCAATAAAAACAGCGTTGCCTATAATAATAAATTTAATTTACACAGGTCTAGCTTATAGACTTAGATGGTTAGGTTTAAAAAAAGAACTTTTTAAATAAAACACAATGAAATCATTATTGGTTACAGGTTCATCAGGGTTTATTGCTCCACATATTATAAAACAAGCAATAGCTAAAGATTTTAAAGTTTATGGCATAGATATTAAAGATCCAACTTTACCAGTAGAGGGTTGCACTTATATTAAAGATGATATTCGTAATTTTGATTTGGAAAAGATTAATAATTTGGATTATATTATTCATTTAGCGTTTGTAACCAACATACCTTTTACAATAAACGAGCCTGTCTCAACTTCGGACGATAATATTGTTATGACTGCTGATTTATTAAATAAAGCAACAACCTCAAAGGTAAAAAAGTTTATTTTTTCTTCAACAGCATCACTATACGGGAACAACCCAATCCCATGGAAAGAAAACATGTCTTCAGATCCTATAGAGCCCTACAGTTGGCAAAAATTATCTTGTGAATATTTGTGTCAAATGTGGACAAAGCGATATGGAACAAAAACTTCAATACAAAGATTATTCCAGGTTTATGGAGAAAATCAAAGAGAAGATACTGCTCTAGCGAAATTTATAAGTCTGAGAAAAACAAATAAACCAATCACACTTACCGAAACTTCTGAAAATTCTGATTGTAGAACTGGCAGAAGAGATTTTATTTATGTTGGTGATGTAGCAAGTGCATTCATAAGTAATTGCTTATCCTCTAAAACAGGTTTGGGTGAAATTATTAATATTGCCTCTGGGACGATGACTTCAATGGAAGAGGTTGCTAAAGTTATTGGTGGCGAGATAAAATTTATACCAAAAAGAAATTTTGAAGTTGAGTCGCATCAAGCAGATTTATCAAATTGCTACAAGTATCTTGACTGGAGACCTAAAGAAGATGTATTAGATTGGTTAAAAAAATTTTGTGATAAAGAGTTAAAAAATGCTTAAAATTAATTCAAATGAATTTAAAAAAAAAAATAAACAGTTTTTAAATTCAAAATTCTTTCCACATATTGTAATTGATAATTTTTTAAATAAAAAAATCGTAAATAGGGTTTCCAATGAAATTGATGGATCTATTAAAAATGCACAACCTTATTACAATTATAATGTAAAAAAATTAGCCATAAATAATAAAAAAAATTTTGGTTCAAACACCAGTAAGCTAATTAATTTTCTTAATTCAAAAAAATTTATAAAGAAGCTTGAAAAATTAACTTCAATTAAAGGATTAATTCCCGATCCTCGGCTGGAGGGAGGTGGAATACATATTGTAAGAAAAGGTGGTTATTTGAATATACATGCAGACTTCCAATCTCATATAATTAACTCTAGTTGGGAAAGAAAAATAAACTTATTACTTTATTTTAATGATAATTGGAAAAAGAATTATAATGGAAATTTAGAGTTGTGGAGTCCAGATCTTGATAATAACATTTCTATTTTACCAAAAAAAAATAGAGTTGTTATTTTTCACACAGGAGAAAAGTCTTTTCACGGACACCCCAAACCACTTGATCCTCCTTCAAATAAAGTTAGGAAGTCTATTGCTCTTTATTATTATGTTGATATGAAAACAAAACTGAAACTCAAAGAGACGAATTTTGTTATAACACATACAGATAATTTTTGGAAAAAAATTCCTATGAAAATCGATCAGTTTGCTCTGAGAGTTTTTTCGTATTTAAAAAGAAAAGGTTTTATAAGTGATATGGTTGTAACAAAATTTATAAAATTATTTACCAAAAATAATTCTGAAAATGAAAAAATTTAAAGTAATAAAAAATAAGATTTGTAGAATGTGCAACTCAAAAAATTTTTGGGAGGTTATAAATTTAGGTAAACATCCACTAGTAAACAGTTTAGTAGAGAAAAAAGATATTAATAAAGAAGACCCTGTTTTCCCAATTGTTGTAAGACAATGCAAAAAGTGTAAATTAGTTCAATTGACTAACATTATAGATGCAAATGAAATTTATAAAAATGTTGATTATTTGTATTTTTCATCAGATATGCCAGGATTAGATAAATATTTTAAACCATATGCAAAAGATTTAGAAAAAAGATTTTTACGAAAAAAGGATTTTGTTGTTGAAATAGGTTGTAACGACGGAATTATGCTTAATTTTTTTAAAAATAAATACAAAGTACTGGGAGTTGATCCTGCAACGAATGTTGTATTAAGAACCCTAAGAAAAAATATTCCTTCTGTTCCTCTATTTTTTTCTGCAGATTTATCAAAAAAAATCAAAAACGAATGGGGTAGTGCTAAGCTTATCTACGGAAATAACTGTATAGCTCATCTTGATGGTCTTAGGGACTTAATGCAAGGAGTCAAAAATCTTCTTACTGACGATGGAATATTTGTTTTGGAATGTAATTATTGGGGCGGCATGGTTAAGAATACTAATTATTCTTTAATCTATCATGACCATTTTTCATATTTTTCAATTTTAGTCTGGAAGACTTTTTCAAAAAAATACAACATGTACCCCTTTGATGCAGTTGTAACACCAGCACAAGGTGGATCATTAAGATTGTTTTTGTCAAAAAAGAAAAGAAAAATAACTCCTAGATATAAAAAATTACTTGATGAAGAAATCAAATCTAATCTAAACTCATACGATAAAAGCATGAGCTACAAAAAAATGTAATTAATCAATCGCGCGAACTTCAGACAATTGTAAAAGAACTCAAAAGCACTGGAAAGAAAATAGCCGGATATGGAGCAGCTGCAAAAGGAATGACCATATTAAAATGTTCAAATATTGGAAAAAAATTGGAATATTTTGTAGATGACTCACCAGCAAAACAAGGTTTTTTCTCTCCGGTAGATCACGTGCCAATAATTAGTAGAAAAGAGGCACAAAAGAAACTTCCAGATTACTTTATAATTTTAGCACCTAATTACAGTGATGTAATAATCAAAAAGGAAAAAGACTTTATAAGTCGAGGCGGAAAGTTTATCGTTCCAAAAAACGGTATTCACATTTATCCCTAATAAATGAGAGTTTTAGTAACAGGAGTAGCTGGATTTATTGGCTTTCATTTGTCAAAAAAACTTTTGGAAGATGGTAATAAAGTTATCGGTGTAGATAACATTAATAATTATTACGATGTCAGACTCAAAAAAGCAAGACTTCAAATATTAAAATCAGAAAAATTAAAAAGAAATTTCTTATTTTTTAAAGGAAATATTGAAAACAAAGAATTTTTAAAAAGAATTTTTAAAAAAAATAAATTTGATTTTGTAATTCATTTAGCAGCCCAAGCCGGGGTTAGATATTCACTCGAAAAACCTAAAATTTACGTGAAATCAAACATAGACGGTTTTTTTAATATTTTAGAAAATATTCGTTACCACAAAAACAATTTAATTTTTGCAAGTTCAAGCAGTGTATACGGCAAAACAAATAAAAAAGTTTTTTTTGAGAGTGATGTTTGTAATAAACCTAAACAACTTTATGCTGCAACAAAACTTGCAAATGAGTCAATGGCATTCGCTTACCACGATTTATTTAATCTCAACATGATATGCCTAAGATTTTTTACAGTTTACGGTCCATATGGAAGGCCAGATATGTCAATCTTTAAATTTACAAGAGATTTTTTAAATAAAAAAACAATTAAAATTTATAATCACGGAAATCATACCAGAGATTATACTTATATATCTGATGCAGTTCAGGGCATAATAAATGCTATGAAAAAATATAAAAAAAAAAGAAAAAAACCAATTTTTCAAACTTTTAATATTGGAAATAACAAGCCTCAAAAACTGTTACACGTTGTAAAGACCATTTCAAAAATTTTAAAGATAAAACCTCACTTAAAATTTATTAATTTTTAAGCAGGTGATATGAAAAATACTAGTGCCTCAATAACCAAAGCGCAAAAACTTATTAACTACAAACCAAAAACAAAATTTTTTGAGGGTGTAAAAAAATTTGTTGATTGGTATCAATTATATTATAAATAATTTTTATTTCAGCTTTTGATGTTAACATCCGGTTTCAATTTTATTGATAGTGAATTTAAAATAAAAATACGTTTTATCTTTCTTTTAATGTTTTTTGGTATGTTATTAGAAATGTGTAGTATTGGTATTTTTATACCTGTTTTTGATTTTCTATTAAACGACCAAAAAGAGAATTTTTTAACATCTACTTTAAAAAACTTGAACTACTTAGATCTACGACCAGAATATTTTATTCTATTACTTTTAATTATGATTTTTTTAATAAAAAATGTTTTTTTAATGCTATCTACGTTTTATCAACAAAAAACATTAGAAAATATAAAATATAAGCTTAAGTCGAAATTGTTTGGAAATTATTTGAGTCAAGATTACAGTTTCTTCTTAAACACAAATACCTCACAACTTTTAAGAAATAACTCAAATGAATGTGAATATGCTGTATATGTTTTGTTTGGGATTATTACAATTTGGACTGAAGCATTAGTGGCTATTGGGACGTTTTTAATTCTGCTTTATGTTGACTTATTTTTTACGCTTATTGTAAGCATAACTTCAATATCTTTTATAATAATAATTTTCTTTTTTATAAAAAAAAAACTTAATGTTTATGGCATTGAGAGACTCAAAAATGAGGGTTTACTGATAAAATTTCTATCACAGGGATTTTTTGCCGCTAAGGAAATCAAACTTCTACAATCAGAAAACAGCCTTATAAAAAATACAAATAGAACTCTGTATAATTTAAAAAAGTTTAATTTATTCGTAACTTTATCGAGATCTTTCGTAAAAAACTATGTGGAAATTTTAATTATATTTCTTTTCTCAATAGCTATTATTTCAATGCTGTTAACAGGATCAGAATTAAATTTAATTGTTTCTAAACTTGGTTTATTTGCTATTGCTTCTTTTAGGCTTATCCCAGCTCTATCAAGGATATTTATGCACTTTCAAGAGGTAAGGTATAAAAGAGCATCAATCAAAAATTTAAATGATGAATTTGAAAAATTTAAAAATAATTTATCCAAGAGAGAAAGTTACGAAAAAGAAAATCTTAATTTTAAAAATAATTTAGTTATTAAAAACGTGAGTTTTTCTTACAATGATAAAAAAAAAATTTTTGATAGAATCAATTTTACTGTTAATAAAGGAGAAATAGTCGGTATCCTTGGAGAGTCAGGTTTAGGAAAAACTACCTTGGTAAATATTTTGACTGGTTTAATTTCTTCCTCAAATTCTGACGCAAATATTTTGGTAGATAATAAAAGTATTTATAAAAATTTACCTGAATGGCAAAAAAAAATTGGTTATATACCTCAAAACCTTTATTTTATTGATGATACTATAATTAACAATATAGCATTTGGAGTTTTAGAGGAAGATATTGATATGAATAGAGTCAGTCGTGTTTTATATGAGAGTGATCTTAATAATTTTGTGAATAGTTTGCCGAATAAACTAAATACAATTATTGGAGAGAACGGTATAAATGTGTCAGGTGGACAACAACAAAGATTAGGATTGGCAAGAGCATTATATTTTAATCCAGAAATTTTAATTTTGGATGAGTCAACTTCAGCTCTTGATATTAAAACAGAGAAAAGGGTTATGAATACTATAAATAACCTTAAGGGTAAAAAGACAATTATCATAATATCTCATAGAAATAGCACTATGGAAAAAGTTGACAAAGTTTATGAAATAAATAATAGCGAGTTGATTTTAAAAAAATAAAATAGATTTTATGAAAAAAACAAAAGTGTTAATTACTGGGGGAACGGGTTTTATTGGATCACATCTTACCGAACTATTTGTAAAAAAAGGCTATAGTGTTACATGTTTTGATAGGTACAATCCCAACTATAATTTAGGTTGTTTAGAAGGATCAAAATTTAAAAATGATATCAATTTTGTATTTGGAGATATTAGAGATTATGACTCAGTTCATAAAGTTATTAAAAATTCTGACATAGTATTACATTTAGCTGCTCTAATAGGAATACCATATTCTTATTTTTCACCTTTAGCATACGTTAAAACAAATATTGAAGGAACCTACAACGTACTCGAAGCTTCAAAAAACTTAAAAACAAAACAAGTTATAATAACATCTACCAGCGAAACATATGGAACTTCAAAATATGTACCAATGAATGAGCAACACCCTATGTCTGCTCAGTCACCTTATGCAGCTACAAAAATTTCTGCAGATCATTTAGCATTAAGTTATTGGAATTCTTTTAAAACTCCTGTTAAAATTATAAGGCCTTTCAACACTTATGGACCAAAACAATCACCAAGGGCTATAATTCCCTCTGTAATTTTACAGGCTATAAATAATAAAAATATATACCTAGGAAATATAAAACCAACTAGAGATTTTTTATATGTCAGTGACACCGTAAATGCTTACCTAAAAGTAATTCAATGTAAAAAATTTTTTGGTAAAGTTGTAAATGTGGGTTCAGGTCGAGAAATACCAATTGAAAAATTGGTAAAATTAATTAAAAAAATATTAGGTTCAAAATCAAAAATTTCTATTGATACAAAAAGGGTAAGAGCTCGCAATAGCGAGGTTGATAGATTAATTTGCGATAATTCATTTTTGAGAAAAAATACAAATTGGAATGTATCAACATCTTTTGAAACTGGTTTAAAAAGTACAATTCAATGGTTTAAAGAAAATAATAACGAGGATTTATCAAAAATATATAATATTTAGATAATTCTCAAAATTATACCCCATTTTAAATTACAAAAAGAAAAGTTTAAATGAAAAACAATAGAAAAATTCAAGCATTAATTACTGGAGGAGCAGGATTTATTGGTAGTCATCTAGCCGAGGAATTAATTAAAAAGAATTATTCAGTGACTATTTTAGACAATCTTTCAAAAGGAAAAATATTTAATATCAGAAATATAAAAAAAAAAACTTAAATTTATTAAATGTAACATAAATAAAATACCAATAACTATAAAAAATAAGAAATTTGACATTATTTTTCATTTAGCGGCTTTAACAAGCGTTAAAGAAAGCGAGTCCAATCCAAAAAAATATTTTTTAAATAATTATCAGTTCTCAAAAATTTTCTTTAATAGTCTAGATTTATCGAAAACAGACAGAGTTATATACGCAGCCTCTTCTAGTTGCTACGGTAATACTAAAAATATCGTAATTACTGAAAAATACAAAATAAACCCAATATCACCTTATGCTAAATCAAAAAATGAAACAGAAAAATTCTTAAAAAAATTTTTAAAGGAGAAAAAGGTTAATTTTATATCCTTAAGATTATTTAATGTTTATGGGCCTAAGTCCTCGAATGATTTGTACTCAGGTGTAATTAGTAAATTTATTAAAAGTTTTTTGAATCAAAAAAAAATTAAAATTTATTCAGATGGTTCGCAAACTAGAAGTTTTATTTATATCTCCGATGTTATAAAAGCATTTACGGCCGTATTAAAAAAAAATATTATAAATGAAACCTTTAATGTTGGTAGTAAAAAAAGTGTATCTATCAACTCATTAGCAAGTTTATTTAAAAATAAAAAAATTTATGCACCTGGCCCCAAAGGGGACATTAAATATTCAAGATCAGGAATATCAAAAATATATAGTTATACAAAATGGAAACCCAAAGTAAATTTAAGAAAAGGTTTGCGTTTAACAATAAAATTTAAAAAAAAATATGATTAAGCTGGGCGTAATAGGTGCAGGTATAATTGCTGATGAACACCTTAAGGTAATAAAGGAAATTAAAAGTTTTAAACTTATTTCCATAACTTCAAGAACTTACGATAAGTCGCTTAAATTAGCACAAAGATATAAAATACAAAAAATTTATACAAATATTGATCAAATGTTAAAAAATGAAAAACTTGACGCTTTAGTTATTTTTGTAAGTGCTGAGAATATGTACGGTGTCTTAAAGAAAATAATAAAGTATAGAATTACATTTTTTTTTGAAAAACCTGCAGCTTTAAATTTTAAAAAATCTAAAGAACTTCAAATTCTTGCTAAAAAATATAATGTAAAAAATATGATAGGATTAAATAGAAGGTTTTATTCTAATTTTGCTGAAGGAAAAAAATTTCTAAAAAAAAGGGGTGGAATAAATGGATTTTTAATAGAAGGGCACGAAAGATTTTGGAGATTTGAAAAATTTAAAAATAAAGACAAATATAAAAATTGGACTTATGCCAACAGTATTCATACTTTAGATTTACTTCGTTTTTTTGGGGGTGAGATTAAAAAAATAAATTCATTTTCGAATAATAATAATATTTTTAAGAACAAAACAATTTCAATTAAATTTAAAAACAACGTAATAGGAACTTATATTACAAACTGGAATTCACCAGGTGGTTGGAGTGTCACTTTATATGGAGAAAGATATACAGTAATTTTTAAACCTTTAGAAAAGGGTTTGATTATCAATGATAAATTTAAAATAAAAAAAATAAAACCTAAAATAATAGATATAAAATATAAATCTGGTTTTATGGAACAAATGAAATGCTTTAAAAAACTTGTTTTAAAAAAAAAATTAGATTATCCAGGTCAAGACCTAAATAGTTATTTAAAAACATTATTAATTTTAGAAAAGACCTAATTTTTTATCAGGAAATATGAGAACTTTAATTATAGCTGAAGCAGGAGTAAACCATAATGGAAACGTGAGAATTGCAAAAAGACTGGTTTTATCAGCTAAAAAAGCTGGTGCCGATTTTATAAAATTTCAAACCTTTAACCCGGTAAGTTTAACCACTAAAAATGCAAACCAAGCTCCTTATCAATTTAAAAACATAAAAAAAAAACAATCTCAAAGAAAAATGCTAGAGAAACTTGCTCTCACTAAAAATGATTTTATAACATTAAAAAAATATTCAAAAAAAATTAATATTGGGTTTCTTTCTACAGCATTTGATATTGAAAGTTTAGGTTTTTTAATAAAAAAATGTGAACTCAAAATTATAAAAATTCCATCTGGGGAAATCACAAATTATCCTTATCTTAGGTTTGCAGGCAGTTTAAAAAAGAAAATTTTTCTTTCAACAGGCATGTCTGAGGTTAAAGAAATTGAAAGAGCTGTTAAAACTCTTATAGCAGCAGGTACAAGAAAAACAAAAATCACTATTTTGCATTGTACTTCATCATACCCCGCACCTGAAAAAGAGCTAAACCTGAAAGCTTTAGTTTTGTTAAGAAAAAAGTTCAATATCGAGGTCGGGTATTCTGATCATAGCGATAAAATTGAAACGAGTGTTGCAGCAGTTGCTTTAGGAGCCAAAGTAATTGAGAAACATTTTACCTTAAATAAAAGATTTAAAGGACCTGATCATAAATCGAGTATAGATGTCATAGAACTTAAAAAAATGGTGGATATGATCCGAAATACTGAAAAATCTTTGGGATGTGAAAAAAAATTATTGACAAAAAGTGAGAAAAAAAATTTGGTGCTAGTGAGAAAATCAATTGTAGCTTTGAGACGTATTAAAAAAGGAGAATTATTCACAGAGGAAAACATTACATGTAAAAGACCAGCTAATGGGATTTCTCCAATTCACTGGAAAAAAGTTATTGGCAAAAAAGCAAAAAAAAATTTTTTACCTGATCAATTTATAACAATATAAGAGAATGAAATTAGGAATTGTTACAAGTAATCGTGCTGATTATTCAATACTTCGACCTTTAATTAAAAAATTAAAAAAAATAAAGAAATTTAAAACTCAATTAATTGTTACGGGATCTCATTTTTCAAAAAAACATGGGTATACAGTTAAAGAAATTTTAAACGACAAAGTTAATATAAAAAATAAAATTTATACGAATTTGGATAATTTGCATAAAACTTTTTCAGATACTTTTATTAAATTTCATAACTATTTAAAAAAATCAAAAATTAGATACTTAATTCTTTTAGGAGATAGATATGAAATTCTCTCAATTGCCTTGAGTAGTTTTTTTCTTAAAATACCTATAATTCATTTATACGGTGGAGAAACGACATCTGGTTCGATTGACAACATTAGTAGAGACTTAATTTCCAAAGTTTCAAATATTCACCTCATCAGTAACATTAAATATAAAAAGAAATTACTTTTATTAGGTGTAAAAAAAGAAAATATTTATTCAGTGGGTTCTTTGGCAATAGATAACATATTGCACTTTAAAAATAAAAAATCAAATTTACTTGAAAAAAAATTAATTAAAAATAAAAATTATAAAAAAAATATTTTAGTTACTTTTCATCCAGCAACTTTAGAAAAAATAAATTATGAAAATCAAATAAAATCTTTATTAAAAGTACTTAAAAAATTTAAAGAAATTGGGATTGTTTTTACATCAACAAATATAGATCCTGGAAGTAACAAGATTTCTAAACTAATTAAAGGTTTTATTAGTAAAAATAAAAATTCTATAATGATAAAATCTCTAGGTGGAGAAGATTATTATTCACTTATTCGAAAAGTAGACTGTGTTGTTGGTAATTCCTCAAGCGGAATAATGGAAGCTCCATTTTTACGCACTCCAACTATAAATATAGGTAATAGACAAAAAGGAAGATTAATGTCAAAAAGTATCATAAATACTAATTATAATTACAGCTCCATTTATTCTGCACTAAAGACTATTTTATATAAAAAAAAATACTTAAAATATGATTTTCTTTATGGCAAAGGTGGATCAACTAAAAAAATTTTAAATATTTTAAATAAATTAAAGCACGTATGAAAAAAGAAAGGCAACTCTTGATCTCTGAAAATGCAAGTATAAAGCAAGCAATTTTGAAGATGAAAAAAAATGGAACCAGGACAGTTGTAGTTGCAGATGCAAAAAAATTTCTACTAGGGACATTATCCGAGGGTGATATTCAAAAAGCACTGATAAAAAGTATAAGTTTAAGTTCATCTATAAAGAATCTTTATAATAAAAAACCAAAAAAGATAATTGAGAAAAATCTTAATATAAATCTACTCAGTAAAATTTTTATAGATGGGCAGTACGGTATAATACCTATAGTAAATGAATTTAATAAAATAAAAAAAATAATAACTTGGGATGATATCTTCAATCCTAAAAATAAATTAAATATTCTTAAAAAAATTGATGTTGTAATAATGGCTGGTGGAGTAGGTGAAAGATTAAAACCCTTTACAAAAATTTTACCTAAACCTTTAGTTCCAATTGATAGTAAACCAATGTTAGAACATATTATAGAAAATTTTAGTTATTTTAATTTTAAAATGTTTCATTTAATTCTAAATCATCAGGCAAATTTAATTAAATCTTACTTTAAAAACCTTAAAAATAATAATATTAAAATTAGTTTTGTAAAAGAGTCTAAACCTTTAGGTACAGCTGGGGGAATTAAACTCATAAAAAAAATAAAGTCAGATGATTTTATTATTGGGAATTGTGATACTCTATTTAGAATAGATTACTTAAGATTTTATCAAAAACATAAAAACAATAATAATTTAATCACACTTGTGGTTTCAAAAGAAAAACATATTTTCCCTTATGGTGCATGTAAAATTGTTTCAGATAAATTAGTTTCTTTAAAAGAGAAGCCTAAATTTAATTTTATTACAAATACAGGATTATATTTTGTTAAAAAAGAGATTATAAAACTAATACCTAAAAATGAGTTATTTAATATAACTGATTTAATTAATAAGTGTCTAAAACTCAAAAAAAAGGTTGGAGTTTATCAAATTCAAAATCATTCATGGACAGATCTAGGTCAATTGTCTGATTTTAATAAAGCATCAAAAAACTATTAAATGCAAACAATTTGTATTATCTGTGCAAGAAAAAATTCAACTGGATTAAAAAATAAATCAATAAAAATTTTAGGGGGTAAGCCCCTAATCGCCCATACAATTATTCAAGCTAAAAAATCGAAAATTTTTGATAATATAATAGTTTCTACGGATTCGAATAAAATTAAAAAAATTTCAAAAAAATATGGGGCAGAGTCCTGGTTTTTAAGACCCTCAAGATTGAGTACAAAACTTGCATCTAAAGTAAGCGCAATAAGACATGCACTCTTTCAAGCTGAAAAAAAATATTTAAAAAAGTTTGATATAGTTTTTGATTTAGATGTGACTTCACCATTAAGAAAAGTAAGTGATATAAAAAATGCTTTTAAAATTTTTAAAAAAAATAAAAGTTCAGTACTATTTTCAGTACATAATGCCCGAAAAAATCCATACTTTAATGTAGTTGAGAAAAAAAATAGAAAAATAAAATTAGTTAAGCAAACAAAAAAAATAATCCATGCAAGACAAAAAGCACCTAAAGTTTATGATATGAACGCATCTATTTATATATGGCAAAGAAATAAATTGTTAAAAAATGATAATTTATTTGGTTCAAAAACTGATATCTACGTCATGCCTTATGAAAGGTCTATAGATATAGATGAAGAAATTGATTTTAAAATAATTAAAATGCTTTACAAGAATGAAAATTTTTAAAAATCCATTTGGTCTACTAAACAAGACAATTTATATATTAGGCGGCAACGGTTTAATAGGTGCCGATGCCAGTTTACTCCTAGCTGATTATGGTGCAAAAATTATTATTATTGATAAAAAAAAAAATAAGTTAACAAAAAATCATAAAAACATAAATTATATTAATTACAATATAACAAATGTATCTAAGTTAAAAATATTTTTTAAAAAAACTTTTAGAAAATATGGAGTACCAAATATTTTTATTAATTGTTCTTATCCTAAAACTGATGACTGGGATAGTAACAATTTTAAAGATATTCAATATAGCTCATATTCAAAAAATATAGAAATTCATTTAAATTCATATGTTTGGTCATCAAAAATTATCTGTGATGAAATGAAAAGACAAAAAATTCACGGTTCAGTAATTTTATTAAATTCAGTATATGGTTTAGTAGGTCAATCAGATGAAACCTACAAAGGAACAAGCATTAAAGAAAATATGACTTATTCCATTATAAAAGGTGGGTTGGTAAATTTTACCAGACAAATAGCTGCCTTTTATGGAAAAAATAATATCAGGATAAATAGTATTTGTTCTGGTGGTATTATTGATAAATCACAAAAAAAGCAAAACTATAATTTTAAAAAAAATTATATTAAAAAAACTTTATTAAAACGACTTGGAAATCCTTCAGATATTTCTGGAGCTATTTTATATTTAGCAAGCGATGCCTCTAATTATGTAACTGGTACCAGTCTAGTTGTAGATGGTGGCTGGACAGCAGTTTAATAAATGTTTCAAAAATCATATATCTTACTTATTGTTGGAGTCGGATCAATAGGATTTAGACATTTCCAGTCACTTTCTAAGTTAAAGTTTAACAACGAGATACATATTTTAGATAAAGCCGATGCTTTAAAAAAGTTTAAAAAAAAAAATATAAAAATTATAACCAAAAATATTTATCTTCACAAAACAATAAAAACAATTCCAGCGAAAATTGATTTAGCTATAATTTCAACCAATTCAGATGTAAGAGCAAATATTACTCAAATCTTGATTAATAGGACTAAAACAAAATTTATTATCTTTGAAAAATTTTTATTTCAAAAAAAAGAAGACTACATAAAAATTATAAAAAATTTAAAAAAAAAGAAAATAATTTCTTGGGTTAATTGTCAAAGAAGAGCGATACCTTGCTATATATTTCTAAAAAAACAATTCTATAAAAAAAAAATAGAAATGACCATAAGTGGAAGTAATTGGGGTTTGACTAGTAATAGTATACATTTTTTAGATTTATTTTTTTATTTACGTGGTAAAAATTGCCAAATTAAAAGCATTGAAAACAACCTTGAAAATAAAATAATTCAATCAAAAAGAAGAGGCTTTATAGACTTGTTCGGTAAAATTTCTATTACATTTATTGATGGATCTAAGGTAGTCTTTGTTAATACAAATTATAAAATGAAAAAACTGAATATTAAAATAAAGTATAAAAATAAAATTTTTAAAATATTTGAAAAAGAAAAAAAAATTAAGGTTAAAATAATTAATAAGGGGAGAGTACATCTTAGAGATTTTAAAAACTATTTTGTCAGTAAAATTTCAGGTAAAATAGTAAAGCAGATTTTACTTTCAAAAAAAACTTTATTACCGAGTATTTCCGAGTCAACTAAGTATCACTTAATTTTGCTAAAAATTTTTATATCACACATTGAAAAACTCAAAGGTTATAAGATCAAAAGATGTTTAGTAACCTAAATCTTATAAACTGTTTTGTATTTTTATATTGTATTCACGGTATATTTCCTATAATACCCAAAAAAATTCATGGCCAATAAATTTAAAAAAATTCAATCAAAAGTACTTGAGGCCTTCAGAGAAGAAATTCCTTCAATTTATTATTCTGATAAATCTACAAAAGATTACGAAAAGTGGAAGTCAGTAATGGTGTCGCATTATCGTGATTTAATGAAATTTCCGATTAATATGTTTTTTAATAAAGAACTTATTGACCTTGGATCAGGGACCGGAGAGAACACAATTTATTTCGACAATTGGGGGGCTACGTGCACCCTAGTTGAAATGAATCCGGATGCTTTTAAAATTTCAAAAAAAATTTTTAAAAAATATTCAAAGAAAAAAGGTCATAAATTTTTTAATAAATCTATTTATGATTTTAAAACGTCAAAAAAGTTTGATTTAGTACATAGTAGAGGAGTATTTGCACATACAAATGATCCAGTAAAAGCTTTTGATAAACTCGCTTCTTTTTTAAAAAGAGGTGGTTATTTAATTTATGGAGATGGAAATAAATCTGGAAATTTTCAAAATATGCTTCAAAGATTAGCAATATTTCATTTTGCTGATAATTGGGATGATATGGTAAAGGTGGCGGAACAATTATTTAAAGAAGATTTAGATAGAGCTCAAAAATTTGCCAATAGAACAAGAAGATGTATTATTTTTGATAAATGGGTAGTTCCACGATTAACTAATCCGTCAGTAAAGGAAGTACTTACGTGGTTTAAAAAAAATCAAATTCAATTTTATTCCTCATACCCAAATATATTCCCCTCAGTTTTTGGTGACTCTTTACACCATAGACCAATGTTTAATATTGAGAATTTTATGACACTCACCTCTGTTGTAGAGTCATATTGGTTAATTCAAAATAAAATGGATAAAGTTGAGTTACCAAAAATCTTTGATGGGATAAACGCATTAGCAAAAAAACAAGATGAAATGGTAGATTATATTGATGATTATAACCTAGAAGATGTTAAGAAAAAATCTTTAAATATTTTATCAAAAAAAATTGATACATATAACAAGGGGTTATGCAATACAAATTTTGATAAATACATAAAAAGAAGAACTTCGGTTTTTTGTAATGAAGTAAATAAATTTTTGGAAATATTAGTAACCAAAAACTTAGAAAAAACAAAAAAATTTGTATCACAAAGCAAGGAACTTTTTAGAGGTTCACAAGGTATAAGGCATATAGACTTTATTGGTTACAAGAAATAATGGTAGAAAGCGGTAAAATTAATAGTCACAACGAATGGGATCGTTTAAAAGAGATTATAGTGGGTTCTGCTGATGGTTTAGCGGCTACAATTGAATGGCATTCTCCTGAAAAAATTTCAGATGAGATAATTTCAAAAGCATATGATTTGTGTAAAAAGGCTTCACCTAAGTGGTTTGTAGATGAAATAAATGAAGACTTAGATCTTTTGTCAAATACTATAAAAAAATTTGGGGCAAAAGTTTTTAGACCAAAAGTCCACGATATATCAAAAATCTATTCTTCGCCCTTTTGGAGTTCATCAGGCAACAATATATACAATGTAAGAGACTTAAACCTAATTGTCGGAAACAATGTTATCGAAAGTCCATCCCATAACATAAGCAGATATTTTGAAACCACTGCCCTTTATGAAATTTGGTATGAAAAATATTTCGAAAAAGGATTTCGATGGATTGCTGGCCCTAAACCTAAACTAATTAATGATCCAGTGTTACCGTACTTTAGAGATGAGAGTTCGAGAGTACTAACTGATGAGGATATTAAACATCAAGAATTGACAGGTGGAAGATTAGAAAAACTTCACAAACTTTCTGAGGACGAAATTTTATTTGAAGCAGCAAATACAGTGAGAATAGGAAAAGATTTACTATACTTGGTATCATCTTCAGGTAATAAAAAAGGTGCAAAATGGTTACAAAATATTTTAGGTAGTGACTACAATGTTCATGTAACCGATAGCTTATATAGAGCCAGCCATTTAGACTCTACTGTAATGTGTTTAAAACCAGGATTAGTTTTGCTTAATAGTAAAAGAGCTAATCCTAAAAATTTGCCAAATATTTTTGATAAATGGGATAAGATATGGTTTGATGACGTTGCACCTACTTCTTCAAATGAATTGAGTTTTCAGAAAGAGATAAGAGATCCAATAGCAAAAGAGTTATCCAAAATAGGTTTTAAAACAAATTTAGGCTATATGAGCTCGCCTTGGGTCGGAATGAATTTGTTGTCACTCAATCAAAATACAGTTTTAGTAGATGAACGACAGACTAATTTAATTAATTTATTAAAAAAATTTAAATTTCAGATTATTACCGTTAAATTACGGCATATGTATACCCAGGGTGGCGGAATTCATTGTGCTACTTTAGATACAGTTAGAGATAGTAAGTTAGAGAGCTATATTTAATTCATTATTTATGAGCAAACATAATTTTGGAGTAATGTTTCATCATTTTCACAATGAAAAGCTTGAAGGCCAGGGTTCATTGACTAAGAAGAAATTCGAAAAAATAATTATCTATTTAAATAAAAAATATAATATTTTAACTCCCAAAGAGTGGTTACAAAAAATAAAAACAAATTCACTTAAGAAAAAAGACATTTGTTTAACTTTTGATGATGCTCTTTTAAGCCAGTATACAATAGCTCTAAAAATACTTAAAAAATATAATTTAAAGGCTTTCTGGTTTATTTATTCTTCTGTATTTGAAAATAAGATTGAAAAATTTGAAATTTATAGAAAATTTATGAACGCTTTCTTTAAAAATTTTGATGATTTTTATTATAATTTTTCAAAAAATATAATGGAAACTAATTTTTCAACAAAAAAATTTAAAAATTACAAAACAAAGACACAAAAACTGTTTCCCATGTATAGCCTCAACGATATCAAGTATAGATATTTGAGAGATTATTTTCTTAGCAAAAAACAATTTGATAAAATTTATTTAGGGTTAATGAAAACTAAAAAAGTAAAGATTAAAAATTTATCGAAAAACTTGTGGTTGAGAAACAAACATTTAAAAATTTTACACAGGAATGGTCATAATATAGGTATGCACGCATATAATCACCCATACAGATTAGCATCCTTGAAAAAAAAAGACCAATTACGAGAATTAAGAAAAAACTTTTTTCATATAAAAAAAAACGATTGGAGTCAAACCAAATTCAATATCTTATCCGAATGGATCATTCAATAAGTCAACAATTGCAATTTTAAAAAAATTTGAAATTAATTGTGCATTTATATCAAGTGCAAAAAATTATAAAAATTATCCTTGGAATTTCATAATAAAAAGAGTGGATCAAAATAATATTTTTTGATCATACAATAATAAAAATAAGTTGAAAAAAATAGTTATAAAAAAAATAAAAAAAAAAGATATTTTATTATTTGATAAGAATTATTCTAATTTATCATTTAATAATTTTTCGTATGAGGTTGTAAACTTCAATGAAATAAACCTCTATTGTTTGATAAATTTCTTAAAAAATACTTTTAGATTTTTTTTTAAATATTCTATAAAAGATATTTATTTAAAAAGTTTAGTTGAACTTTATAATCCAAAAGTAGTCATCGACCATGAAATAACAGGATTTGGATTTAGAATAAAAAAATTATGTAAACATATTTTTTGTATTTGTTATCAACTAAATTATCACTACGAATGGCAAAGAGAAATATTTAAAAAAAAATACGACGGAAAAATTATTGATTTGCTTGCAGTTTATCATTCAAATGACCTAAATTTTTATTCAAAATTTTTAAAAACAAATTTTTTAATTTCAGGATCAATTAAAAATAATGAAATTATTTTGAAAAATAAAATCAATTATGAGATACCAATATTATTAATTTCTGAATTTCGCCCAAAACAATTAGATCAATTGCTTAAAAGTCAAATAAAAGTATGTCAATATATTAATACTTTTGCAGAACAAAATAATATAATCCCATATGTAGCATTAACTTCAAACAGAGAAGAAAAAAAAGGCAAGTTTTTAGACCAAGAAATTAATTTTTTTAATAAATATCTTAAAAAATTTAAATATAAAAAAGAAAATAATTTTATAACAGCTAACAATTCAAATTTAATCATATGTATGAATTCTAATATGGGAACAGAACTTTTAAGTAGAGGTTTTAAGGTAGTTTTTTTCAACCTTATTGGGAGCAAAGATCCATCATATGAAAATCCTTATTTAAAAATAAACAAACCTAAATATTTTTTTTCAAATTTGAATGAAGGTGAAATTTTCACAAGATTGAAATATTTTTTTTCTATTACTAAAAATGATTGGCTCAAAGAAGCAGATATTAAAAATAATGCAATTGTCTTTGATGAAAATAACACGCTTTTAAAAAAAGAAATAAGCAAATCAATTGAAAAAAACAAATAAAAAAGAATTTAAAAATAAATCAGCATTGATTATAGGTTTTGGATCTATAGGAGAAAAACATGCTATGATATTAAAAAAATATTTTAATTTCAAAAAAATATTTATTTTTACAAAACGTAAAATTAAGAAGTCTACTATTATAAAAAACCTCGACGATATAAAAAAATTAAAATTTGAATATGTTATCATTTCTTCAAATACATCAGAACATTTCAGCAACTTATGTTTTATTTTAAAAAATTTTAAAAACAAAAAAATTTTTTTGGAAAAACCTTTGTTTACACAATATAAAAAAATAAAAATTAAAAATAAAAATAATAAAATATTTATTGGTTATAATCTTAGATTTCATCCATTATTAAAATATTTAAAACATAATTTAAACAAATCAAAAATTTTTAGTATAAAAGTAATCTGTAATTCATTCCTCCCAGATTGGCGAAAGAATGTTAAATACATAAAATCTAATAGCGCTATTAGAAGCAAGGGTGGTGGAGTAATTTTGGATCTAAGTCACGAGATAGACTACATTCGATGGATATTTGGAAATATTAGTTTAAATTATGTTCAAAAAAGAAGAATTGCAAATATCACAAAAGATACAGAAGACTCACTTTATCTAAAGGGTAGGATTAAAAATTCCGATTTAACTATTGATTTAAATTATTTCTCAAGAATACCAAAAAGACTAATTTTTGTTGATGCTGCAAATTTTTCTTTAGTATGCGATTTAGTTTTAAATAAATTAATTATTAAATCAAAAAATAAAAAAATCATAAAGAACTTAAAGAAAATAAGTAAAAATTATACGTATATTGAACAACATAGGGCTATACTTTCGAATAAAATTCAAAATTTGTGCAACTATAGATTTGCAAATGAAACCATGCAGTTATTGGATAAAATTAGGAAAAGCTGTTAATCATGTTTGAAAACAAAAATTTTAGACTCGCTTTAATTGTAAACTTATTTATTAGTATTACTTTTTTAATATTCACAAGTGATAACACCTGGGTATCAGATGATTATCCATATATTTTTGGAACAAAACTTTTTAATTTAATAAATAACCAAACTTTTTTTATTTATGAATTTATGGGATCAGAGGAAAGATTTGTACCGCTGTTTTGGTTTATAGTACAATTTATTCCAGAAAACTACTTTGTCTGGCATTGTGTAGTAATTCTAATTTTTTTTCTAACCTCACTAATAATTTTTGAAATAACCAAAAAAATAACAGATAATAACAGTATATCTTTATTAACTTCTGTTCTTTTTAGTTTAAATTATAGCATCTCAATAAAATCTTTATCATGGGCTATTTTTTTTGGTCACATATTTAACGCTTTTTTTGGGTTTTTATCTGTTTTAATTTATTTTTCTATAATTAAAAATGATAAAAAAAAAAATATTTTTTTGCTTCTTTATGTAGCTTCATCATTTGTTGGAACATTAATAATGGAAACAGGTTTAATTTACCCATTAATCACTCTATTGATGGTATTTCTTTTTAATAACAAAAAAATTATTAAAAATTTTTTACCTATATTATTTCCAACTATTTTATATATTTCAGTCGTCTTTTTAAGCACAGGAAAATTTCTTCCAATTTTTTTTGAAAGATACGAGAGTTCTTTAAAATCAAGCTATTCAAATGAAATAATATCAGACACGCAAAGCGATTTGTATTATCACAGATCTACCTATGCCCCGAGAAATTTAACGGGATATTCATTAAGAGTATTTGATAATATTTTATCTACTTTTAACATTTCATCTTTAGAAAATTCATTGAGATTTTATGATCAAGATGGAAATTTAAAGAATTTTTTAAAAAACAACATAATAATATTTTTTATTCTCTTTATTTTGTTGTTAACAGTATTCATCTTCTTAACTTTGAAAGATTTTATGAGATCTAAAAAAAATTCTAATTTTTTAAAAGTATTAATTCTTCATATATTTATTTTTACAATATACTCTTTTATTTATTTTAGACGGGATCTAAATATAGCTCTATCCTTTTCATCTGCATTAATAATTGCTTATTTAATTATGCACTTTTTTGACAGTAAAAAATATATTATATCCTTTTTCATTATATTTTTATTTATTTTTCCTTCTTTAATATATGCATCAACTAAATTTGAATATTATGCAGATTTTCAATCAAAACAAAAACTGAATAATATTTTTAAACAATATAAAATACTAACAGAGAATAACAATTTAGATAAGAATTTAAAATCGTATGATAATTTTAAATACTTTTTTTATTATAAAAATTATAATAAATATAAAATTACTCTTTCTAAATATAAAAAATTATCTCTACAAAACTTTGAAAAAACGTTCGAGATTAGAAAATAATTGTTTTAATAATTAAACTAATTATTGTAAATATATATTATGATAAAACACAAATTTTGCATTGTTGGTGTTGACCCCGACTTTGATGACTTTGTTTTTGAAAATAAAACTAAATATGTGGGATTGATCACAAATTTTAACAATAAAAAATATATCTATAATAATATAAAATTAGGAAAGGAAAATAAAAAAGATTGGCTTAAGATAAAAAAAAAATTTAACCCCAAAATTATAATTGCAGTTGATGATGGAAAAGTCAGAGAAAAACTCAAAAGAATTTATGGAAAAAATGTAACCAATCTAATTTCAAAAGATACATTTATTTCACCTTTTTCATTAAAAAAAATTAATAAAGTGAATGGAATTTTAATTAATAAACTTGTCTATATATCTTCAAGAGTTACTTTTAAAGAAGGTGTTAAAGTGCATGTGCAATCACAAATTCACCATGATGTTTCAATTGGGAAATATGTTACTTTGGCTCCAAGATGTATATTGCTTGGTGGAGTAAAAGTTGGAGATTATTCTTATATAGGGGCTGGCTCTATTATTAAACAAGGTATAAAAATTGGTTCTAATTGTATCGTTGGAGCTGGCTCAGTAATCATTAAAAATGTCAAAAACAATTCAAAAATAGTTGGTAATCCTGGCAGACAAATATGAGTAAAAAAATAAATAAGTCATTATCGATAATTGGTGGGGCTGGTCACGTAGGTTTCCCTTTAGGATTAGCTTTTGCCTCAAAAAATTATGATGTGTGTTTGATAGATAAAAATTTTGAAAGTTTAAAAAACATAATGAGAGGAAAAATTCCTTTTATGGAGTCTGGAGCTAAAAATTTATTAAAAAAAACTTTAAAAAAAAAAAAAATTAAAATATCACATAACTTGAATGATATTAAAAAATCTAAATATATTTTAGTATGTATTGGTACCCCAATTAATTCAAAATTAAAACCAGATTTAAAAAACTTTTTTTCTTTTATAAATGTCTTAAAAAAAAAAATTAATAAAAATCAAATTTTAATTATCAGAAGCTCAATATATCCTGGAATAATAAATAAAATAGAAAAAACCCTTAAAAAGAAAAATAAAAATATTGTTTATTGTCCAGAGAGAATCGTTCAAGGCCTTTCTTTAATTGAACTCCCTAGATTACCTCAAATTGTATCATCAAATAATCGAAAGGCACTTAAAAGCACTATTAAAATTTTTAAAAAGATTTCATTAAAAATAATAACCACATCCGTAATTGAAGCAGAACTTATAAAACTTTTCTCCAACGCAAATAGATATATTAACTTTTCTATTGCTAATCAATTTTTTTTAATGTGTAACAGCTTAAATTTAGATTTTTCAAGGATAAGAAATATTATGCAAGATGGTTATGAGAGAAATCTTAATTTAGCTAAATCAGGTTTTACCGCAGGACCATGTCTTTTAAAAGATACCATGCAACTTTCCTCATTTTTTAAAAAGGAGTTTAATTTAGGTCATGCAGCCATGAAAGTTAATGAGGGAATGCCAAATTTTATAATTAAAAAAATTAAAAAAATAAGAAATTTTAATAAAAAAACTGTTGGTATCTTAGGATTAGCGTTTAAACCTGATAATGATGATATTCGAGACTCTTTAGCTATTAAACTATTGCAAAGATTAAAAAAAATGAAATTAAAAGTTTTACAGTCTGATGATTATTACAAAAATGAAAAAAATGTAGATAAAAAAATATTGATAAAAAAATCAGATATCATAATTATTGGGGCACCGCATAGATCATATAAAAAACTTCATATACCAAGAAATAAAAATGTTATTAACGTTTGGGGTAATAAATTATAAATGAAAAAATTTTCTAGAATCATAAATAGATGTCAATTTTCAAACAAAAAGGATCTTAAAAGGGTTTTATCTTTAGGTTATTTACCTGCTGTAAATGAGGTTTTAAAGATAAAAAGTAGAAGTTGCTCCTCAAATTTTTTTCCAACTGATTTGTGTTATTCTAAGTCTTCAAAATTATTTCAAATCAATAATATTATTGATAAAAAAGTATTATTTCCAAAAACATATCCATATACAAGTAGTACTACAAAAATTTTAAGAGATAATTTTATAGATTTGTATGAGGAGACAAATAAATTTTTTCATTTAAAAAAACTAGATCTTGTAGTTGATATAGGGTCTAACGACGGCAACTTGCTAAAAAGATTTAAAAATGTGAGAGTATTGGGTGTTACTCCTGAAAATATTGGGAAGAAGGCAATAAAAGACGGTATTCCAACAATTTTGAATTATTTTGATAACAAAACATCAAAAAAAATAATTAAAAAATATGGTAGAGCAAAAATTGTTACTGCTACAAACGTTTTTGCACACATAGACAATATTGTAAAACTTATGAAAAATATTTCAAAAATTCTTAATAAAGATGGAGTATTTATTTCTGAGTCGCATTATTTTTTAAATTTAATTAAAACTTTACAATACGATACAATTTATCATGAGCATTTAAGATATTACACTTTAACAAGTCTTAAAATAATTTTAAATAAATTTGGATTTAAAATTATACATGCAAAAAGGATCCCTACACATGGTGGTTCAATAAGAGTTTACGCTACAAAAAATAAAAAATTTAAAACAAGGCAAAGTGTAAATAAAATATTAAATGAAGAAAAAAGGAATATTACTGATAAAAAACTTAAAATTTTTTCAGAAAAAGTTTTAAAATCTAAGTTTCAATTACTAAAACTTTTACATAAGATAAAAAAACAAAATAAAAGTATCGCTGCTATTGGTGCACCATCTAGAGCAAGTACTTTATCAAGTTATGTAGGTCTTAATAAAGATTTAATTAGTTGTATTGGAGAAATAGATGGTTCAAAAAAAATTGGGAATTTTTTACCCGGAACAGATATTCCAATTATTCCCGAAAAATCCTTAATAAAAATGAAATTCAATTATCTTCTTTTATTTTCTTGGCACATTTCAAAAGATTTAAAAAAAAATTTAAGAAAAAGGGGGTTTAAAGGTAAATTTATCATCCCCTTACCAACTCCTAGGATAGAAAAAAATTAGTTAAGATGAATAAATCAATTAAATTAGCTGAACCATTTATAAAAAAGAATGATAGTCTCTCAATTTTAAAAAAAGTTTTAAAATCAAACTATATTAACGAGGGAAAGCTAACTAGAGATTTTGAAAAAAAAATATCTAAGCTTTTAAAAATCAAATATGTAATTACTTGCACAAGTGGAACCACAGCAATATTTCTTGCTTTAAAATCAATCGGTATTAAAAATAATGATGAAGTATTAGTACCAAACCTTACTTTTCCTGGAACAGTAAATGCAGTTAGTTTAGCGGGGGCAAAACCAGTTTTAGTTGATATTGATAAAAAGAGCCTTTTAATGGATTTAAAAGATTTAAAAAAAAAAATTAATTTAAAATCAAAAGCAATTATACCAGTACATATTTCAGGTAGAGGTTCTAATATCAACGAGATATTAAAAATTTCAAAATCAAAAAAAATACCAGTTATAGAGGATGCAGCGGAAGCCTTCATGTCTAAATTAAATGGAAAAAATTATGGAACATTTGGAATTGTGGGTTGCTTTTCATTTGCACCAAATAAAATTCTAACAACAGGTCAGGGAGGCTTAGTGGTAACTAATAGTAACAGTATTTTTAAAAAATTATTAAAGTTAAAAGACCAAGGTAGAGTTGGTAAAAAAACCGGCGGTGATGACAACTACGGTTTAATCGGATATAATTTTAAATTTACAAATTTACAGTCTGCTCTTGGTATATCTCAACTAAAAAATATACATTGGAGAATCTCTAAATTAAAAAAAAACTATAATTATTATTCACAACATATCAAAACTAATAAAAATTTTAAATTAATGGATTTCCAAGTAAAGGATGGTGAAGTTCCACTTTGGACGGATGTTTATTGTGAAAAGAGAAATAGATTATTTGCCTATCTTAAAAAAAATAATATTATATGCAGATATTTTTGGCAACCGATCAACAGAATGAGACCATACAAAAAAAATTCAAAAAATTTTAAAAATTCTAGAGAAGTTTCTGGAAAACTTATGTGGTTACCTTCATCACTATCCTTGACAGAAAAGGATCTTAAAAAAGTATGCAATTATACGAATAAATTTATTAAGAAAAATCTTTAAAGGTTTAAATATTATTTTTTTTTAAGCTTGTTTATGAATCGCTATTATGAAAAAAAAAAACTTATATTATTAATTGGCGGAACTGGTCAATTAGGTTCAGCAATAATAAAATCAAAATTACTATTAAATATTTTTGCTCCTAGTAAAAAAAAATTAAATTTGTTAAATGCTGCGCAAATAAGGAAATTTTGTAAAAAAAATTTCAGTATAATAATCAATTGCGCAGGTTTTCCAAGGATTAGAGAATGTGAAAAAAATAAAAATAAGTCTTTCAAACTAAATGTCGCTACTACTAAAAATTTAGTCAGAGAAATAATATTACAAAATAAAAAAAGACAAAGAAAAATAAAATTGGTTCAAATATCAAGTGATGCGGTTTATAATTCAACTCGAGGTAATTACAAAGAAACAAACAGCTGTAACCCAAAAACATATTATGGTTATTGTAAATACTTGTCAGAGAAATTGGTTAGAAAAATACCCAATCATCTTATTATAAGAACAAGATTTTTTGATAAGAGAAATTTTAAATACAAAGATGCGGCCACCAATATATACTCCTCAATGGTAGAAGTTAATAAACTTATAAAATATATAAAAGTTTTGATAAATAAGGATGTTTGTGGAGTTATTAATGTCGGAGAGAGAAAAAATAGTGATTATAATAAATTAAAAAAATATATTAAAAATATAAAAAAAACTACCAGAGACACTATACAAAAAAATACAGAAACTTTTATCACCAAAGATTCATCTATGAATTTAAATAAGCTAAAAAAAATTTTAAAATAGATGTTTGATATAATTATTCCAATTTTTAATGAGGGAGATCAAGTTATTAAATTACTCAATCTGTTCGAAAAAAATATAAAAAAAAATTTCAATGTTTTTCTTTGCTATGATAGTGATGAAGATGATATTTTCAATTACAAAAAACAATTATATAATTATAAATTTCCAGTTCATTTAACAAAAAATATTAGTAAAGGACCTTGCTCTGCTGTCAAAACTGGCCTTTTAAAAAGTAAATCAAATTGTAAAATAGTTTATCCTGCGGATGATTTTATAAACATTCAATTATTAAATATTATGTATGACAAGTTTTTATCTGAAAAAGCAGATATTGTTGTAGCGAGTAGATTTATTAAAGGGGGCACAATGGTTGGTTGTCCTTTTTTAAAAGCTATCCTTGTAAGAACAGCTTCTACAACACTTTATTTACTTTCCAGTATACCCGTAAGAGACGCAAGTAATGGTTTTAGGTTATTTTCGGATAGACTTTTAAAAAATGTAAAAATAGAATCTAAATTAGGTTTTGCTTATTCACTCGAATTATTAGTTAAGTGTAATAGATTAAAAATGAAAATTATTGAGGTTCCGGCTAAATGGGAAGAAAGGAGTGTTGGGCAAAGTAATTTTAAAATTTTCAAATGGATGAAAGAGTATTTGAGATGGTATTTTTATGGTCTTAAAACATTTTGGTTGAAAAAAAAAACCCCGATTAATATCGATGATTAAAAAAAGAAAAAAAACTTTCTTAATAACTGGCGGTAGTGGTTTCATTGGTAGAAGTATTTCTAATCGACTAGTAAAGAACGGTCATAAAGTTATTATCTACGATAATAATTTTAGAAGTGATTCTAATAAAATAAAAAATAATAAAAATATTAAATTTATTTTTGGAGATATTAGAAATAAATTGAAATTTTTTAAAAGTATTAAAAATGTAGATGCTATCATTCATTTAGCATACATCAATGGAACAAGATTTTTTTATTCAAAGCCCAATCTAGTTTTAGATGTAGGCGTAAAAGGCTTGTTGAATGTTTTAGATGGTTGCGTGAAATTCAAAATAAAAGAGTTATATTTGGCTTCTAGTTCTGAGGTTTACCAAACACCGCTTAAAATACCCACAAAAGAAGATGAAATGCTTAAAGTTCCAGATGTCTATAATCCGCGTTACTCTTATGGCGTTGGTAAAATTTTAACTGAGGTCATGGGAATTAATCTTGGAAAAAAATTCTTTAAAAAATTAGTTATTTTTAGACCCCATAATGTTTATGGTCCTAATATGGGTCAAGAACATGTAATACCAGAATTTATAGAAAGATTTAAAAAATTAAAAGGAAAAATATTTAAAGTCCAAGGATCTGGGAGAGAAATTAGATCATTTATATTTATCGATGATTTTGTCGATGCTTTTGATTTGATTTTAAAAAAAGGAAAAAATTTAAATATATATAACATTGGTACTTCAGAAAAAATATCTATTAAAAAACTAGCTTTTAAAATGTCAAAAATTTTTAATAAAAAAATTCTTTTAAAAAAAACACCCCTTCAAAAAGGGGGAACAAAAATAAGATTACCAGATATTAAAAAAATAAAACATTTAGGTTTTAAACAAAAAATTTCTTTGGAAGAAGGTATTAAAATAACTTTAAAATATCAGGACTAGTAAAAACATTATATTATGAAAAAAAAAATTATAGGACTTATTCCTTGTCGTCTAGAGTCAACCAGGCTACCAAAAAAAGCTCTACTCAATATTGATGGTTTGCCTCTAATAATTCATACTTTAAAGAGGGTACAAATGTGTAAAGAACTCTCTGATATTATAGTCTGTACAGATAGCGATATAATTAAAAATTTAGTGAAGAAACATAATGGAAAAAGTTTACTTACAAAAAAAAATCATAAAACGGGTACAGACAGAATTGCTGAGATTTCAAAACAAATAAGTTATGATATAGCAATAGATATCCAGGGAGATTTTCCTTTTGTGGATCCTAAAAATATTTCAAAACTTATACGATTTCATTTAAAAAACAAATTTGACATTGTTGTTCCTTTTTCACCAATTAATCGTAAAGATGCTATATCAAAGGATGTTGTTAAACTTGTTCATAACAAAAAAAATAAAGTAATTTTTTTTAGCAGATCTATAATTCCAAATCCATTTAAAAATAATAAAAAAAATTATTGTAAACACATGTCAATTATTTCATTCAAAAAAAAAATTTTAGATAACTTTTCCAAATTGAAAATAGGTGATTATGAAAAGTCTGAAAGTATTGAGTTACTACGTGGTATAGAAAATAATTTAAGTATAGGTACATTTGAAATTAAAAAAGATATCTTTTCGGTAGATATAAAAAAAGACTATTTAAAGTCAAAGAGGCTTATGCCATTTGACCCTCTTAGAAAAAAATATTGATGAAAATCAATAATATCAAACTTATAATTTTGGATGTTGATGGTGTATTAATTGACTCAAAAAAAAATATGGAATTATCGTTTAACAGAATGTGCAAAAAAAATAAAATCTATCACCTAAAATTTGAAAACTATTTTAAATATATTGGTATTCCATTTGCAAAAATAATATCCAAAATGGGAATAAAAAAAAATATAAATAAACTTAAAAAAGATTACTTTAATTATAGTTTAGGTTTTAGAAAAAAAATAAAACCCTATAAAAGTGTTTATGAAACATTAAAAGATTTACAAAAAAGATACGATTTAGCAGTTGTAACATCAAAATCAAAGAAAAATGCTAAAAATTTCTTAAACCTTTTTTTTCCAAAAGTTCATTTTAAAATAATTTGCTCCCCTAATCAAAAACTAAAACCAAAACCATATCCTCATATGTTATTATATGTTTGTAAAAGTTTAAGGGTAAAACCGCAAAACTCTATTTATGTAGGTGATACTTTTTTCGACTATAAATCTTCAAAAAGTTCAAAAATGAAATTTGTTTTAGCTAAATACGGTTATTTATCAAATGACAAACGAATTAAAACTAATTACAAAATAAAAAAGTTTTCTGATATAATAAAATTAGTTCATGATTAAATTATCTAAATCTCAAATTAAACAATTCAAAGATCAAGGGTATCTTATTTTTAAATCTTTTTATCCCAAGAAAAGATTAGATGATGCTCTTAAATGGCTTAAAACTAGAGATCCAAAAAAGATTGCAAAAAGCTGGACTGAAAAAGAACCAGGTGTCCCAATAGCTGTATATTCTGCTCTAGGTGATAAAAATACAAAAGTTTATCGAATTGCATCTGATAAAAAAGTATTAGATTTAGCTTCACAATTAATGTCAGATAAAGTTTATTTGTGGCACAGCAAAGTAAATTTTAAAGAAAGATGGGGCGGGACGGTTGAATACTACCATCAGGACCAAGTCTACTGGAAAGATAGAGGCTACAAATCAGATAAAATGTTAAGTTGCATGATACCTTTAGAAAATCATAACCAAAAAAATGCTGGACTTAAAATTTTTCCAAAAACCCATAAGCTTGGTTTTATAAAACATGATCACTTCATTAACATAAATGGACTTTGTAAATTTATGATTAATCAAAAGACATTAGATAAATTTTATAAAAAATATAAATTAGTGGATATAGAACTTCAAACTGGTGATATTTTATTTTTTCATTCATCCCTTGTGCATGGTTCCTCACATAATTCATCACCAAAAAGTAGATCAATTATTTTATCACAAATAAACACCATTTCTAATTTACCCAAAAAAGTTCAAATTAATGCTGTTAAATTTAATTTAAAAAGATCTAAAATTGAATTTGATGAAGCTAAAAGAAGATTAAGATGGTTTAAAAAGAAATACTTTGATCAAAAAAAATCTTCTAAGCTCACCTTCTCTGCCCCAATACCAAATGAGGAAAGAAAGTAAATTTTTTATAATTGGCTCATCAGGGTTAATTGGAAGTAAAATTTGTGATATTTTAAAAAAAAAAAAAATTAAATACTTTCACAGCGATAAAAATTTAGACATCACTAAAGATAAATTTATAAAATATTTGAAAAAGAAAAAACCAAATATCTTGATAAATTGTTCTTCTCATCCAGGAGGTTTGTCATTCAAAGACCCAGCAAAGAATTTGGAAGTAAATTATTTAGCCAATGTGAAAATTGCAGATTGGTGTTCAAAAAATAATTGCAAATTTATTTTCTTAAGTTCATCTGCAGTATATGGAAACAGAAATAAAAAAATAAAGATCGCTGAAAATGATTTTACGGATCCCCAAACAATATATGGTATCAATAAATTATCCACAGAAAAATTTTTAATTAATTTTTCAAAATATAAAAAACTTAATTGGTTAATACTTAGATTATTTGCAACCTATGGCTCAGGTCATAAATTAAATAATTATCAAGGTATTATTAATGTTATCCTTAATCAGGTTTTAAAAAATAAAAATACCGTTGTTTTAAAAGGATCAAAAAATAGAACAAGAAGTCTAATTCACGTATTCGATGCTTCAGAGATTATTATTAAGTTAGCTTTAAGTAACAAAAAAAATCAAATATACAACGTAGCTTCACCTGAGATCAGCTCAATTAGAGAAATTATAATAAAAATATCTAATATTTTAAATAAAAAACTTAAAATAAAAGAAAAGAGCTCCACCTTTGGAGATCCACTTCATAACATTGCTAATATTAGAAAATTAAATAAATTTTTAAAATATAAGTTCAAATATAATCTTCACAACGGTTTAGTACAAACTATCGAAAATATTAAAATTTAAATTTTATGAAATGTATAGCTATTATTCCAATAAAGAAAAGATCTTCCAGAGTAAAAAAAAAGAATTTTAAGATCGTTAATAATAAAAAATTATACCAGTTTTTTATAAATAAAGTAAGAAAGTGTGGTTTTGATAAAATTTATGTAGATAGTGACTCTAGTGAAATCAAAAATTACTGCAAAAAAAATAAAATAAATTTTATAAATAGAAAAAGTTATTTGGCAAAAGATAGTGCTAACGGAAATGATTTATTGAATTATCATAGAAACTTGATAAAAGCTGATATTTATTTTCAATTGTTCATTACTGCCCCTTTACTTTCAGTAAAAACAATTAAAAACTGTATCGCTTTTTTAAAAAAAAATAAAAAATATGACTCAATTCTTACTAGCCACGAGATTTACTCTTGGTTTTGGTTTAAAAAAAAACCAGTAAATTACAACCCCAAGACTCTTCCAAGAAGCCAAGATGCAAAGCCAATAATTGTTGAGACTACTGGGCTCTATGGAATTCGATCATCCGCATTAAAAAATTTAAAATGTAGAATAGGAAATAAACCATTCTTTTACAATGTAGATAAAAAAGAAGCATTAGATCTAGATACAAGTGATGACTTCAAAATATTGAAGAAAGTTTACAAATATTAATGAAAATCCTAATTTTTGGTGGATCTGGTTTCCTTGGAAAAAATTTGGCAAATTATCTTCAAAAATCCAAGCATAAAATTACTATTTTTGACAAAAAAAATATTTTTAAAAGAAACAAGAATATAAATTTTATTCAAGGTAACATTTTAAATTATAAGAAAGTTTTAAAGGCTTCAAAAAATCAAGATATCATTTATAATTTTGCTGGAATATCAGACATAGGCGATGCTATGAAAAATCCTATTTTGACATCAAAAATTAATATCTTGGGATCTATTTATACCCTAGATGCAGCGGTTAAAAATAAAGTTAAAAGATATATTTTTGCAAGCAGTATTTATGTTTTAAGTAGACAAGGTGGTTTTTATAAATCAAGCAAGCAATCAATCGAAACCTTCATTGATGAGTTTAATAAAAAAAATAACTTAAAGTATACAATTCTAAGATATGGGTCGGTTTATGGCCCAGACTCAGACAGCAGAAATGGTATAAAAAAAATAATAATAAGTGCTTTAAAAGATAAATCTATTATATATGGCGGAACTTCTAAAGCAGAGAGAAGATTTATACATGTAAACGATGCTGTAAAAGCTTCAATAGAAATATTAAAAAAAAAATATATTAATAAAAGAGTTTTAATAACGGGAAACAAAAGTATTAAAATCAAAAAATTAATAATTCAAATAAAAAGTATTCTCAAAATAAATAAAAAAGTTATTTTTAAAAGAAAACCTATGATGGGGCACTATGATAAAAACCCATTTAACGACTATCCAAAAAAACAAATTAATTTTTTTGTTAAACCATCGATCAGTTTAAATTCTGGAATAAAAAAAATAATTGATAAACTCAAATAATGATTGCAATTTGCCAATCTAAAGAAGAACTAAATTTAGTAAAAGAAAAATTTAATAAATTACCTATAATACTTGCACTTAATTTAGAAACTATTACATTTTGTAAAATTAATAAAATAGATTTTATTTTACCATTTAATAATACTGATTATCATACAATTTCAAAAAAAATTCTCATAAATTCAAAGTCTCTTTTAAATACTTTAAATTTTAAAACCCTTAAATATGATTTTTTAATTAACGATTTAAAAGCGATTATTAGATACAAATTTCATCAAATAGCTTTTTTAATCGAGATAATTAATAACATCAAATATAATTACTCTAAAATAATTTATACAGATCTTTACTCCTCAAGTAAGTATTTTGATAAAGATTATATTAATATTGAACAAACTTTAAATGTTTTAAATCTTAAAAATCTACAAAAGATTGAGTCTGGAAAAGAAAATAATAATCAAAATAAAAATCAAATTTTTGAATATAGAGTCAATGGATTGAAATACCGAAATGAAAAAAAAGTAATATTCAATAATATTGGATATAATTTTAAGAGATTTATTTTATATTTTTTAAAAAAAAAAATAAAAATATCTGTACCAGATTCTAATTATGGTTATTTTAAAAAATTATTTTTTAAAATTCTTGGTTTCGAACTTTATAATTTTCAAAAAGTTAAAGAAATTCAAATTGCCTCAAATAAACCAGAGGTCATATGTAGTTTTCTGTACGACAATCACGATATTTCAAAGCTTATAAATTATGAAATTAACTTCACAAAAATTTACCTTGCAGATTTAGAAGAAAAGTTTAAAGCATTAAAAAAATATTTTGATGATTCCAACATTCAATTAGTATTGTGTAACACAAACAGAAATATTGGTTCAATTTTATTTGAAGTCTCAAAGCAAAAAAATATTAATAGTATTATTGTAAGTCATGGAACAATATCAAAATCATATGATGAGTACGATAAGATTTATAAAGAATATATAGCTGAGGGAGTTTTTTTAGGACAGTCCACGTATAAAGCCGTTCAATCAAAGATAGCAAAAAAATTTACAGAGTCATCCGCTGTAAGTGGTAATTGTATAGACACAGGTAATCTTATATTTTCAGAAAATTTAAATAATTTCAGTAATAATAAGAAAAATATTTTATATGCTGTAACAAATAAAAGACTCCCAGCTTTACAAATTCATGGTGTAGAATATTATTTTGAATTCTATCAAAATCTTAAATTACTCAATGATTTCTCAGAAAAAAATGAGTACTCAATTATTGTTCATCTCCATCCAGGTGCTAAAAAGAGCATTGAAGATTTCAGAAAAATTTTTAAAAATTTAATTTTTAAAACAGGGAAAATTTCATCAAGTTTAAAAAAATCCTTTATGACAATAAGTTATTCTTCAACTGTGATAGAAGATTCACTATATAGTAAAGTTCCAGTTGTTTTACTTGACTTACACAAAAAGGGTTACATACATCTTGAATGTGAAAAAAATCCAAAAGTAAGAAACAAAGCTTTATATTACTTAAATAACCTTAATGATTTAAAAAGTTGCATAGAAACAATTAAAACGAGTAAAGATGTGAATTTTGATGAATATATTTTTAATAAAAAATCAAAGAAAAATATTGAGAATCTTCTTAATAGGTATTTATAATGATTTTAGATTTATTTAATTTAAATAAACAGCAGCAAAATCAACTAGATAAAATATACAATGAAAACAAAGATAATCTAGAAAAAATTTTTTTTAATTTAATCAATAAAGATAAAAAAAACTTTTTAGTCTTCTCTTTTCTCATAAGCAGAAATCCAGAAGAAAATAATTTATACTATAAAATCTGCGTTTTGAAATTAATAGAATATTATGCAAAGAAAAAGATTTTGAAAAAAGTTATTGCAAATAATTATATATTCAAAAATTATATTCAAAAAAATTTTAATAATATAAATGTAGAAATTGAAGAAAATAATCAAATTTTATTGATTGAAAACTTTATTAAATTTTTTAAAAATATTTTTTTTCTAATAAAACTTTATTTTTTAAAAAGTAATAAAAGAAAATATAATTTTATTAATAAAAAAAAATTAATTTTATTAGATATATTTCTTATTAAATCAATGTTTAAAAATAATTATTTTGTAAATCGGTATTATTCTAATTATTTAAGTAAACTTAATTATGAGCAAAAACAAAGATTATTTTTTTTTCCCATATTTTTTAATAATTCACTTTCATTAAAAAACATTAAAATTTTTTCTAAAAATAGAAATTTTATCTTACATACAGATTTCTTGAATCTATTTGATTTGGCTAAAATATTATTGATTTTTATAAAATCTCATTTTTACAGAGCACCAAGGTTAAATTATAAAAATTTAGAATTACAACATTTAATAAATTATGAAATTCAAGCTAAAAGTTTTAATCACTCTTTTTTAATTTCTATACTAACCTATTTTGTTTTAAAAAATTTGAAAAAATCTGGAGCAAATATATCAACCTTTGTAGATTGGTTTGAAAATCAAATCGTTGATAAAAGTATTTTCTACAGTTTTTCAAAATTTTTTCCCCAAACAAAACTCAAGGCATACATGGGATTAAACTCTGATTTAAGTATTAATAATCATCTTATACCAACAAAACTTGAGAAAAAAAATAATTTAACAGCAAATGAAATATTTTTAGTAAACACAGATCATAAAAAATATTTTAAAAAAGTTTTTGACGATAAAAAAATTAAAATTGCCCCTGCATTTAGAAATCAAACTATTTACCATTATGCTAAAAGAAAAAACCATAAAACTAAAAATTCTAAAATATTGGTTGTATTTACAGGGTCGCATTTAGATAATTTAAAGATGATTGAAACTTTAAATTCACTATCGAAAAAAGTGTGCAAAAAGTTTTATTTTATACTTAGATTTCATCAAAACTCAGAAATTAGAAAATTAATTCCATCTATAAATACAAAAATTAAATTTAAAGTTTCAAAATATAACTCAATTTATGATTTATTATGCATCTCAAGGTGTGTAATTTGTAGACCTAGCACAATCTCTTTAGAGGCTGAAATATTTAATGTTCCAGTAATTTTAACGCGTAGAATTTTTAATTTAATGCCAACCCAAGTCAATTCGTCCTTGAAAAAAAATCTTTGTTATGAAAATACAGAAGTAGATAAAAAATTAATGAAACTTGCTAAAAAATTTAGGAATAAAACTTTTTTTAATTTAAAATTAGCACAAAAATATTTTGCAAAATATAATTTAAATAAAACTTTAAATCTTATAAGTTAACAATGTTTTTTATTATAAAAAAAATTAAATATGTATTTTATTTGATTTTTAATCCTTTAGTAGTGTCAAATAAGATTATCAAAGATATTAGAAAAGATTTTTTTTCAAGAAATTTTAATTCAGATCATAAATTCGTTTGGTGCGCAGGATTGCCTAAATCAGGCACTACTATGATTGAGGATATTTTAGATGAGTTACCTTATGTAAAATTTGATAGCTCTTTATTAAGAAATTTTGACAACAGAAATCTTAATCACCCTCACGGTATAAGCAATGAGATGTTTTTAAATATTCCAAAAAAAAAATATACTTACTTAAAAACACACACACATTATTCTGATTTTTATGAAAAAATTGCAAATGAGAACAATGCCAAAATTATAATATCAATTAGAGATATCAGGGATATGCTTATTAGTCGTTATTATCATTTAAAAAATGACAAAAATCATCCAATGAGTCAAATCATTTCAAATTTAAATTTTGAAGAGGGTTTTTTTAAATCAATTACTTTACCAATAAAAGACAATAACAAAGATGCCCTTTCTTTTTACTCTGAGTGGATTTTTAAGTGGCTTGAGGTTGCTGAAAAGAAAAAGTATTTGGTTTTACGATACGAAGATTACGTGAAAGATGAAGAAAAATATATAAATAAAATATTAATTTATCTAGAACTTCAAAATCAATTTGATAAAAAAAAAATTAATAATGTTCTCCAAAAAAATAGAAAAAAATTTACAAATTTTGAAAAAAATATAAATAAAAAGGGTTTTTTTCAAAAAACTTTTCGATCTGGTAAAATTGGTGAGTGGAAGTTTCTTTTTACGGATAAAATTAATGATCACATTGACAAAAAATTAAATTCAAACTATAAAAATAAAATCTTTTATAATTTATGAAAATTTTAATCATGGGTTTACCTGGAGCTGGGAAGACTACCTTAGCCTCTAAACTATCTCCTTTATTAGATGCAAAATGGCTTAATGCCGATGAGGTTAGAAAAGAGGCGAATGATTGGGATTTTTCAGACGAGGGTAGGAAGAGACAGGCGACAAGAATGGCAAACAAGGCTGAAGAGTTTAAAAAAGATGGAAACATTGTGATAGCAGATTTCGTTTGCCCAACAGAAAAAGCGAGATCACTATTTAGTCCTGATTATATTATTTGGATGGATACGATTGAAAAAGGAAGATTCGAGGATACAAATAAAATTTTTGTACCTCCAGAAAAATATGATGTAAGAGTAAAAGAAAAAAACTCAGAAATATGGGCATTAAAAATATCCGATAAAATTAAGAAATATGTTTGGGACAATAAAAAACCGACAGCGCAAATGCTTGGAAGATGGCAGCCTTGGCATGCTGGACACCAAGCTTTATTTGAAGAGATTATAAAAAAAACTGGTCAAGTAAACATTATGGTAAGGGATGTAAAGGGAGTTGGAGATAATCCATTTGATTTCAACACTGTGAAAAAAAATATTGAAAATGCATTAGTTGATTTTAAAGACCGAATTAAGATTTCTCTTGTTCCGAACATAACAAATATCTGTTATGGTAGAGGGGTCGGTTATAAAATTGAGGAAATTGTGTTATCTAAAGAAGTTCAAGAAATATCGGCAACAAAAATTAGGGAAAAAATGAGAAAAGAAGGAAAATTAAAATAATGTCTGATATAAAATTTTTAAAAAACTATTTTGATAATCTTAAAAGCCTTTTTGGGAACGATAAGTATTTAGAAGATTTAGTGCGTGTTAAAGATATTTTAAAAAAAACACACTCAGGAGGAAACAAAACTATGATTTTTGGAAATGGTGGTAGTGCAGCAATTGCAAGCCATTTCAGTGTAGATCTTACAAAAAATGCAGGAGTGAGGTGCACTAATTATAACGAGTCAGATCTACTAACTTGTTTTTCAAATGATTATGGTTACGAAAGATGGGTAGAGAAAGCAGTCAAATTTTATGGTGACAAAGGCGACACTCTCATATTAATTTCAGCTGGCGGAAATTCTCCAAACATGACTAATGGTGCAAAACAAGGAAAAAAAATTGGTGTAAACAAAATAATTACTTTTACTGGTAATGATAAAAATAATAATCTTCAAAAACTTGGCGATATAAATTTTTGGGTAAATAGCAAAGCTTATAATCACATAGAAAATGTTCATCAAATTCTTCTTCTTTCATTAGTGGATTTAATTATTGGGAAAACAGAATATCCTCCCAATTAGGATATTAAATTGAAAAAAAATAATCTTTATTTAAAAAACTACAGAAATTTAAAAGTTCTGGTAACTGGATCTACAGGATTTAAAGGAGCATGGCTTTCATATTGGCTTTATTTACTTGGATCAAAAGTTATAGGCATAGGTCTTAGGCCAGAAAAAGGATCAGTTTTATTTGATACATTGAATTTGAGTCAAAAAATAAAACAATATTATTTAGACATAAAAAAATTCAAAAAAATTAATCAATTAATAAAAAAAGAAAAACCTGATATAATCTTTCACCTAGCTGCACAGTCAATCGTTTCAACTGGTTATATAAATCCTCTCGAAACATTTGGAACAAATGTAATAGGAAGCACAAATATTCTTGAATGCGTTAGAATTAATAAAATTCCAAATTTAGTATTTATTACTTCAGACAAATGTTATTTAAATTTGGGTAAAAAAAGTAGTTTTAAAGAAAGCGATATTTTAGGTGGTTTTGATAATTATTCTTCCTCTAAAGCTAGTGCTGAACTGGTTTTCTCATCATATTTTCATAGTTATTTTAAAAATAAAAATAAACTTTCAGTCGCAAGCGCAAGAGCAGGTAATGTTATCGGAGGAGGAGACTTTAAACAGGATAGGATTGTACCTGATGTAATCAAGTCCTTAAATAACAAGAAAAAAATAATTTTAAGAAATCCAAATGCAACAAGGCCATGGCAACATGTTCTCGAACCTTTATCAGGATATTTATTATTAGGTCATAAACTTATGAACCAAAGTTTAAACACAAAAATTCATCCAAACTGGAATTTTGGCCCATATAAAAGAAATTGTAAAAAAGTAATTCACATGACAAAACTGTTTATAAAAGAATGGGGAAATAAAAAAGTCAATGTAGTGATAAAGAAAAATAGAAAATTTCATGAGTCTAAGCTACTAAGTTTAAATATAAGTAAAGCTAAAAGGGAATTAAACTGGGAGCCAAAATTAAGTTTAGAAGAAACTGTGTACTTTACTGTTAATTGGTATAAAAATTTTCTATCTGAAGGAAACGTCGAAGAAACAACAAATTTACAAATCGAATATTTCATAAACAAATAATTAAATGATTAATTGTAGAATTTGTAATAAAAAACTAATTAAAATAATCAATCTTGGTAAAATTGCTTTGGTGGGTAGTTTCTTAAAGAAAAGAGAAAATCAAAAAAAATATAAAATAAGCCTCTGCTATTGTATTTCCTGTAAACATGTTCAGATTTTAGAAAGATTAAATCCCGATTTACTCTTTAAAAAATATTTGTGGGAAACGGGAATATCAAAAAGTAATATTTCAATTCTTAAACATTTATTATTAAAACTTCAAAAATTAGGAATAAAAAAAAAATCAAAAATAATTGAAATTGCTAGTAATGATGGATCATTTATAGAAATTTTAAAAAAAAAATTCTCTTCAAATGTAATTGGTGTAGATCCAGCAACGAATCTAGTTAAAAAAGCTAAACAAAAAAATATTTTTACAATTAATAATTATTTTAACTTTAATTTATCTAATAAAATTACAAAAAAATTTGCTAAATTTGACTTTATTTTTGCCAGAAATGTAGTTGCTCATATAAAAAACCCAAATGAAATATTTAAAGGTGCAGAGAATATATTAGATGATAACGGTGTATTTATAATTGAAGTACCACATTTACTTAATATATTAGAACAGAATCAGTATGATAATATTTTCCACGAACATATTGGTTTTCATAGTTTAAAATCGATCGATGACTTATGTAATCTTAATAGCTTAAAGATTTTTGATGTAGATATAATTAATTCTCAAGGAGGTTCGATAAGATGTTATATTTGTAAAAAAAATTCAAAAAAAAAGATCTCAAGGAAAGTAGAAAAAATTTTAAAAATTGAGAAAAAACTAGGGATATTTTCCAAAAATAAGTTACAAGGATTTAAAAATAAAATAATTAATCACTCAAAAAATTTAAATAAATTAATTAATAATTTAAAAAAAAATGGTAAAAAAGTTTCAGCATACGGTGCATCTGGTAAAGGCCAAGCTTTAATGCAGTTCTCAAAAATAAATTATAATTTGATAGACTATGTTTTTGATAAAAGTAAACTGAAACAAGGTTGTTTCACACCTGGCACACTTATAAAAATAAAAGATCCAAAAGAAATTTCAAGTGAGAATATCGATTACTTATTAATTTTGTCTTGGAATATAAAAAATGAAATTATTAAACAAGAGCAAAAATTTTTAAAGAATGGTGGAAAATTTATTATTCCTTTTCCTAAACCAAAAGTAATAAATTAATATGAAAGTAGTTATTTTAGCTGGAGGTTTTGGTACTCGTTTATCAGAGTATACTGATTCAATACCTAAACCAATGGTACCAATTGGAAACAAACCTATAATAGAACATATTATGGATTATTACTCAAGTTATGGCCATAAAGATTTTTATATTGCCCTTGGTTACAAGGGCGAAGTTATTAAGAAACATTTCGAAAATATTAAAAAAGATTGGAATTTAAATTTAATAGATACTGGTGCAGACACATTAACAGGCGGCAGGTTAAAAAGACTTGAAAAATTTTTGAACGATGAAGATTTTTTATTAACATACGGTGATGGTCTTTCTGATATAAATATAAATAACCTTATAAAATTTCATAAGGAACACGGAAAGTTAGTAACGATTTCAGCAGTTAGACCACCTGCAAGATTTGGCTCTTTAAGCTTGAAAGGATCAGAAGTGTTAAAATTTAAAGAAAAGACACAACTAGGAGAAAGCTGGATTAATGGAGGTTTTTTTGTAATAAAACCAAAATTTTTAAGCTTTATAAAAGGGGATCAAACTGTTTTGGAATCTAGTCCTTTAGAAAAAATAACTAATTTGAAAGAAATAAGAGCTTTCAAGCATGAAGGTTTCTGGCAATGTATGGATCATAAATTAGATAAAGACCATCTAGATAAAATGATAAAGGAAAACAAAGCCCCTTGGTTAAAATGAAAAAAATTTTAGTAGTTGGAGGAACAGGTTTTATTGGTTTTCATGTAATCAAAGAAGCAAAGAGAAGAAATTGGAAAATTACCAGCATCTCTTTAAACAAACCAAAAAAGAAAAGGTTTCATAAAAACGTCAAATATATAATTGTAAATATAGAAAACTTTAATTTACTTAAAAAAAATTTAAAAGGTAACTTTGATTATATAATAAATGCAGGTGGCTATGGGCAACACCCTAATTTTGGAAAATCTGGTGAAAAATTATTCAAATCGCATTTTTTAGGTCTCGTTAATTTAGTCAAAATATTCTCAAAAAAAAAAGTAAAAAAACTTATTCAAATTGGTAGCTCGGCCGAGTATGGTAATGTGAAGTCACCTCAGATTGAAACATTCCCATGCAAACCGAATTCACCATACGCGCTTTCAAAACTTTCATGTACAAATTTTCTAAAAAATTTTAATAAAATCTACAACTTTCCAGCAGTAATATTAAGATTTTATCAAGTTTACGGACCATACCAAGACACTAATCGTCTTTTACCTCAAGTGATTGAAAACTGCTTAAAAAATAAAAAATTTCCTGTAACAAAAGGTCAGCAACACTGCGATTTTTGTTTTGTAGATGATGTAGTTAAAGCAATTTTTAAGGCCCTACAATCAAAAAAAGCTGAGGGCGAGATAATAAATATTGGTTCAGGCAAACCAATTAGAATTAAAAAAATAATTAATTTGACCCAAAAAATAATTAAAAGGGGAACCCCAGAATTTGGAAAGATTAAATATAAAAAAAATATTAATATGAGATTATTTCCAAATATTAAAAAAGCAAAGAAAATTATTAATTGGTCACCTAAGATTAATATTTATAAGGGTTTAAATTTAACTATTAATACTTATAAATGAACAATCAGCCATTAGTCAGTATTATAATGAATTGTTATAATGGTGCAAAATATTTAGAAGACTCACTCCAAAGTATTGTAAATCAAACATACCAAAATTGGGAATTAATCTTTTGGGATAACGTTTCGTTTGATAATAGTAAAAAAATTTTTGAAAAATTTAGAGATAAAAGGTTTAAATATTATTTAGCGCCCAAGCATGAGCCACTCTACCGTGCGAGAAATTTAGCTATTAAAAAAGCAAATGGTGAATTTATTTCCTTTTTAGATACCGATGATATTTGGCTTAATGATAAATTAACGAAACAAATTAAACTATTCTCTAATAAAAATATTGGTTTAGTTTATGGTAATTACTGGAGATATAACCCACTTAGATTTTTTGATAAGAAAAGATTAGCTTATTCTAAAAAATTACCATCTGGAAAAATCACAGAAATTTTATTAAGAGAATATTTTATTGGTATAATATCAGTTATTTTAAGAAAGCAGTTTTTAGATATCAACCAGGATATATTTAATGTGGAATTCAACATGCTTTCTGATATGGATTTTGTATTAAGATTCTCAAAACAATATGAATTCGACTGCGTACAAGAACCAGTAGCAATATATAGACAACATGAGAACCAACTTCAAATAAGAAATTTAAGAAATCATTCAAAACAAATGATTAATTGGTATGAAAAAATAAAACTTTCAAAAGAATTTGGATCAGAAAAAAATTTAAGATTTATTAAAAATAGGTGTGATTTTTATGAAATTACACAAAGTATAAATGATAAGTTATATATAAAAAGTTTAAAAAAAATAATTTTTTATCCTAACAACATAAATAAAATTAAACTTTTACTAATGTTATTTGTGCCTAAAAAGATATTAAACAGAATTATAAGTTTAACTTAAATTTTTAAAATTAATGGAAAAGTCAGAAAATCTTGCAATTATTACAAATGAAAAAACTTTTAAAAATAAAGATGGTTTTTTTTGTGACAATATCGATATGAAATCTATACCTGAAGGTCTAAACAATAGTTTCAATGTTGAATTATTTGTAAGAAAGTCAAAAAAAGAAAGATTATCTCATTCTATAAATTTAAAAAATATTTCAATTTTAAATGGTATCATTTCATATATTTTAGATATTATAAAAAAATCAAAAAAGTATAAAAAATATTTGGTTATTTCTATAACACCTTATACATTTTTAATATCTTTGTTGTTATTTACTCTTAAAAAAGAAGTACATATTTATTTAAGAAGTGATGGATATGAAGAATATAAGTGTTACTCAAGATATTTAGGACCACTAACATATCATATAATGTTTTCAATTTTATCATGGAAAGCAAAGTTTATTGCATGCAGAAGACATATTTTAAAAAGCAGGAAGGGATTAGTTGTATCACCATCACAATTAAATGAAAAATGGTTTGAAGATAAAAAAATAGAGAGTCAAAAAGAAATAAAACTTTTATACGTTGGCAGAATTAGACCTGAAAAAGGGATTGTATCATTGATAAAAATTTTAAAAAAAGTAAAATTAAATTATAATTTATCAATAATAAATCCAGAAAAAGAATTTGAAAATAATATAGAAAGCCAAAATATAAAAGTATTATATTTTAATAAAAAACATGAGTCGTTAATAAAAATTTATGATGAACATAATATATTTGTTCTTCCATCTTTTACAGAAGGCCATCCACAAGTGCTAGATGAGGCCCTGTCAAGACTAATACCTACAATTGTTTTTTCAGAAATATCTCACGTTAAAAGGGATAGAGAAGGAGTATTTATTACTGAGAGAACTCCTGAAGCATTATCAAACAAAATAAAATTTATTATTAGTGAATACAAAAACATACAAGAAAAAATTAAAACAAATAAATTACCTCTTAAAGAAAATTTTTTGGATGATTTGACAAAGATTATCCAAAACAAAACATTATAGAAATGAATAATAATTTTGTAGATATTATATTGCCAAATTTTAATAAAGCCACATATCTTAAAGAAGCAGTAGACTCAATTTTTGAACAAACTTATGAAAATTGGAAACTTTATATTATTGATGATTGTTCGACAGATAAGTCAAAGATTATTTTAGAAAAATTTAAAAACAGCAAAAAAGTAAAAATTATATACCTTAATAAAAATATGGGACCGAGCTTTTGTAGAAATTATGGTATAAGAATATCTTCCTCAAAATATATATCATTTATGGACTCTGATGATTATTGGACAAAAGATAAACTTCAAGAACAAATAAGTTTTATGGAAAAAAACAATTTTAAATTCACATATACTGATTACATTCCATTTTTTGAAAAAAATGGAAAAAAAAAATTTATAAATAAAACGACTTTAAAAAGCTCGCTAACTTTTGAAGACTTTATTTTGAATACTTCTATAAATACCACTACAATGATAATTTCTAGAACAATATTAAAACATTTGAAATTTAAAAAATTAAAAAAATTAGAAGATTACCTTTTTAAATGTGAGATACTAAAACAGAATATTGTAGCCCATAAATTGAACAAAAGTTTAGCATTTTATAGAATTTTAAATAAATCTAGATCTAGTCATAAGTTTAAAAATATTTTTTACTTGTGGAGAATTAACAAAAAATTTAATCAACTGAACACATTGAAAAATTTAAAATCTATAATTATGATTTCTATTAATTCACTTAAAAAGTATGGTTTCAAATAAACTTTGGGCGTGTAGTTCAGTGGTAGAACGCTTCGTTGACATCGAAGAGGTCATAAGTTCAATTCTTATCACGCCCACCAAATACCCTCCTCTTAGCTAATTTCAGCTATTTACAACACTTAATAAAAATACTATAAATTCTGGCCTGGTGATTATTGCGAAGGGGTCATACCCGATCCCATTCCGAACTCGGAAGTCAAGCCCTTCTGCGCCGATGGTA
>MDSW01072908.1_pt1 | contig 49951 bp, 46 predicted proteins | sample 811171 | NCBI WGS metagenome assembly MDSW01 (sample SAMN05326641, study PRJNA326480) | marine metagenome | isolation source: seawater | place: Atlantic Ocean: North West | collected 2012
TTATAAGAAAATATATTTTTTTTAATATTGGTAACTTTGGAATGACTCTTTTGTAAATGAAATCTATAAATAATAAAATAGGTTTAATTAATAAGCTCTTATTCTTTTTTTTTCTTGAATTTCTTTGTTCAATTGTTTCAGCACAACAACAATAAATTCCATTTTTTGTTAACGACAAATTAACATTTTCATGAAATTTATTTATTCTTCTAAAATTATTCATTTTTTCTAGATTAATAAATAAATCAATATCATTACCACTTAGATTGAATTTATTGGTTGTTTTCAATACTCTATAGTTATTGAAATTTTTTTCAATTAATTCAGTGTATTCTTCTATTATAAAATGAGGTATTTGATTGTTTTTCATAAAGCTAATAGTTATAAGATTTAGGAATTCTATTGATAATCGAGATTGTTGATTCAAAATCAATACCAATTATTTCAAAATACCATTTCAATGAGTTATATCTAGGCTTATTTTCTTCATACACTAATTGTAAGGCTTTTTCTCGAGATATAAGACCCTCTCTTATTTGATTACTTCTAAATGTATCATTTTCTGAAAATCCTGAAGATAATACATAAACGTAATTATAAAAACTAGCAGTCCCGTCTCCAATCCTCCAGGTCGATTCAGTATCAACGGCTTTTTCCCAATCATAATAATTAATAATTGTTTCATTTATAATTTTTTCATCCCAAGGAAAATAATCAAATAAATGAAAGTAGTCTTTCTTTGGGGTAAAATATCTTGAAGCAATTGAGCCAATTGAATCAAAAACAGATTTATTTATATATCCAGGGCTTTTTAATACATTTCTTCCAACAAAACTAAATAGCTTTAACTGTTCACTTAAAGATAGGGAGTAGATTCTTTTTTTGTTAAACCGGGGCTTAATTCCAGAAAAACCGGTCTTGAAATCAGTATTTTCTAAATGATTAACGCCCCATATTTCTAAATCTATACCTAACTGTTTTTTTACTTTATAAGCATAATAAAAGAAATATTTATCTCCCGCCATAAAGAGCGGAATCATTCCTAATTGAGGATTTTTCAACCAAGCGCTAATATTCTTATTTATATTTTTTCTTTTCCAATGAATGTTAGCAGCAACAATAATATTTTCGACTCCAAGCTTTCCACATGTTCTCGCTATGTTCCTCCTTGCTAAATCAGTAACCATTCCCCAGTCATATGTAAACGTAATAGGATCTAAACCTAATTCATTTTTAACAATATGTAATGCATAAGTACTATCTCTTCCTCCGCTATATGGCAATAAAACTTCAGGAGTAGAATTATTTCTTCTATATGGCTCTACAAGATTCATCAAATCATCAATTGATTTTTTCTGTGGCTTTCCAATATAATTTTTGCAATAATTGCATACTCCATTTTCATCATACATGATAAATGGAAAAGTTTCAGGTAAAATACATTTAGTACATCTTTTTAGGTTTTTTATATTATCTAAGTTATAAATAAGTAAATCTTTTTCTTTTTTTGCCTTTGTGCTTAAGTGGATATAGTTCAAATCTATCACAGCCGATAATTGTTTATTATCTGGATTGATTTTATTAATATTTATTTTTTTAGGGAGATGGTTATTTTTTTGGTTTTTTTGGTTTAATTTGCTATTAGGATGATGGATAGAGTAAGATTTAAGATTATCTAAGTCATATATAAATCCATCTCCAGGATTAATTTTTTCAATATTGTAATTACCAATGAATTTTTTGAGCTTATATTTTTTAGCCATTTGTTCTAATATGAAAGATTCAGAAGCAAAATAAAGTAGCTTTTTTTCTTTTTCAATTTTGTATAAAGAGCCGTTATTTGTAGTAATTACAAATTTATTTAAATCATTTAAAAAGAAAGCTGATGCAACAGTACCATCAATTTCGTTTAATGATCTAGAAACTGCTTTGCCTAATTGGTATTTAGATGAATTGTAAAATAGGCGAATTAATGAAAAAAATACCTCAGTATCTATTTCATAGATTTGATTCAATAATGAATTTGACATCCAAAGACTATCACTATTTACTATTATCCCATTGTGTATTCCAATTATATTATCTTTAACTACAGGTTGATTATTATCAGAATTTAATTGAGATCCATTAGTGACTAAACGCGAGTGACCAAAAATATATCTACAACCACCAAGTCCATCCATTGATAGAGCTTTATTAATAGCAGTTTTAACTAGCTGGTTTTTTATTAATTGCGTTATAGGAACTGGTCCTTTGTAAATTTCAATACTTTTGGCACTATTATTAAAAAGGCTTATACCAGAAGAATCCTTCCCTCTTGATTCGCTTTTTTTTGCTAAAAATTCTAAGGTTTGGTCTAATTTTCCTTCAAGTGGACCAATTTTATCGCTTGCGATTACACCAAAAATTCCACACATAGCTAACTACTTCTTAATCCTTTGAATATCATGATTAAAGTTTTAAAAAAAAGCTTAAAATCAGTTTTAAAAGGATTATTTAAATAATCATCGAGGTATTTTTCTTCGATTCTTACTATTTCATTAAATCCAGTTGTTTTTTCATCAAATATTGGCCCAATTAATCCCGGCTTAACCTTAAAGTACTTTTGTTTATATCTTTCTGGATATTGTTCAAAAAATGCATAACTCATTGCACGTATTCCAACAAGTTTGATTTTAAAAGTTAACAAATCAAAAATTTGAGGTAATTCATCAATCCAATACTTCCTCATAAATTTACCTAGTGGAGTTATTCTTGGGTCGCTTTTCACTTTTCCCATTGTGGACATACCTTCATCTTCAAGCATACCTTGATGTAAAAATTCACTATATTTATACATTGATCGAAATTTATGTATTTTTATATTTTTTCCACCCATGCCTACTCTATCAAGGGAAATTAAGAAATTTAATGCAGGTTTTTTTATAATAGATTTTTCATAGCTCTTCCTAGCAAAGATATATTTTTTTTTATTTAAAGAAGGTGCAGCTATAATTTTAAATCCATAATACATCATTATACCGGATAACTCAATTTTATGAAAATTAAGATTTTCAATATTAATTAATAAATAACCTCCATTTATAAGTTTTTCAAATCCACAATTAAGGGATATGTCTATATCATTTTTTCTTACCTCTGAAAATAAAATTAAATGGAGTGAACTATTTGATTTTTTAGTCAAATCTCGATCAGAATTTCTACAAATAGAAATGTTACTACTTAAGTTATTTTTTAAATCGTTAATATTAAAATCAGGATTAAGTTTATTTTTATCTATTAACCCTGGTATTAAAATTTCTTCTGAGATAGCTAATTTTTTTTGAATATAGTTTTGCATTATTCTATATGATTTAATGTAACTTGATATTATTTGAATTTTTCTTGTAAGTGCTCATTGGAAAAGTAATCTTTTATACCGCCTCTATAATTTTCAAATAACCAAATTAAAAAGGATGATACATCAATCTTATCTTTAAGTAAAATGTTTCTTCTTTTTTGATATTTTTGTTTAATATTGCTATCTAGAGCTAATTCTGAAATTTTATTTAAAAAACCTTTTTCCTCTGAGGTCCTAAAGCAGTGAACTAATTTATATTTTTTTTCTAGTTCAATCATTTGTTCAATTTCATAAAAATATTCATCAAACTCAACTGATGGAGTGCCGAGCATGGCCGCTTCTGCGCTCATAGTGGTACTGTCACTTATAAATAAATTAGCAAAGCTAATATAGTCACTGATTTCATTTTTTTTAATATTTAATTCATATTTTTTTAATTCTTGAGGTAATTCTCTTTCTGATGAAATAAATATTTCGCCTAATAATTTTAAAATATCAACAATACTAAAAAGTACATTGTCAGAAATTCCACTTTTGTTTATATCATGAGTTGCATTAAATCCAGTACATCTTATTATAAAATATTTTTTATTTGATCTTAGTTTTTTAGGGATAGTATTTATATTAGGCTTGAAGTGGTTAGGATGCAAATGCGCTAGAGCTTTATAGCCTTTATATCCAATTTTTTTCCTTTTGTACTTTCCTACATCAGTAATTTCTGGGGCAATAATAAAATTAGCGGTTAGAAAAAAGATCCGTTGTTCAGGAACTGCAGATAGCACATCATCTGTAGGGTACAATGATGGTGTTCTTTTAATAATTCCAACAATGCTTAGTAAATCACCAATAAATAAATCATAGGTTTTGCCTTTGGTAAATTTTAACAACCTATAAACAGTTCTAAAAATACTTATAAATGCAGCAATATATACATGTAATCCTTTTATTTTTCTGCCATTTGGAAAGATATTCTTATAACTCCAACCTTCTTCAATTACCAGCTCTTCAAGAATATCTTTGGTGTTTATTATAATATCTACATGATGTCCTCTTTTCATAAGTTCTCTTATTTGGATTTTATGAAAATGAAATTTTGCTGGATGGACAAGATAAAAGAGGAATCTTTTATTATTTTTTGAAGACATATTTTTTTTAATTAACTATGATATAGTTTTAAAATTTTTATAGCAATATTTTGCCAAGAATAATCTTTAGAATAATTTAAAATATATTCATTATCCCATCTTTGATTAATTGCAGATAAGAGACCTTGAGCAAGGCTATCTGGATTATCTTTATCTACAAGAACTCCGATTTTTTCATTTATAATTTCTGGTATGCCGCCAACTTTAGTAGCTATCACTGGCTTTCCACAGCCTAACGCCTCAAGCATTACAGTTGGCATGCCTTCATTTAAGCTTGGCAGAACTAAAAAGTTGGATAAATTTATCCATTTAGGTATTTCACTGTGAGGAACTGAACCAGCAAGCTTAACACGATCATCTAAATTAAATTTTTTTACTAAATCATGTAAATTTTTTCTTTCAGGTCCATCTCCAATTATATTTAATTCAACATTACTATTTTCTTTGGATACAGCATCGAATGCTTTAATTAATATAGAATGACCTTTTATTTTATGGAGAAAACCAATTGATAAAAATTTTATTTTTCCATTTATTTTGTTATTTGTGTCCCCTTCTGGTAAAAATTTATTTTTATCATACCCATTTGAAATAAAGACAAATTTATCAGATGGTATATTCATTTTATGGCTCATAATATGAATATTTTTTTTACTTACACTAATAACTTTTTTTGCATGCATTAAGCAGTTTTTTATTTTGGTTCTATAGTATTTGCTTTTTGAATATAGTCCATAAGCATCATATCCATGAGCAGTTATAAAATATTTTGTTTTTAGGTGTTTTGATAATAAAAATGCGATTTCTCCAATAGGCCAGGTACGATGAGCATGTATAATATTTGGCTTGAATAAATACTTATTGAATATTTTTTTTGTAGATTTGAATCCTTTCTTAGCCCAACTATACCTAAATATTGAAAATGGTATCACAAAATTTTTAATATAAATTACCTGAACATTTTCATATTCATAATTTTTTGCTAAAGAGTCCCTTTTCCTTTCTGGGCTATATAAAAATGATAGAATTTTGGGTGTGTATGGTCTATATGCAATAACCAATACCTTATCAAATGAAAGCCTTAACTGCTCAACTTGTTCATAGATAAAAGTTGCGCCCATTGGATCATTTTTATGATTATATCTTGTTGTCAATACTAAAAGATTGTTCATTTATTATCTTTAATAACTTTGTTAATGACAAAAATACTTGCGACTGTGGCCAGCCAAGATAAGGAACCCGATTTTTCATATTCAATGAATTAATTCTTGTAATAAAATAGCCATCTTTAGTTTGAAATTTATTAATTATTTGATTGGAGAATGATTCTATATATTCAAAATTAGGTTTTCTTATTTTATTCATTTCAATTTCTAGGTTTAAAGCCTCAGCATAGTCGTATGTTTCAATTTTTCTAAATTTAGGGATTCTAATTTTAACAAAATGTTTTAATGTTCCATTATTTCTAATAAAATTATTTATATAAAATTCATAGCCTTTTTGTATAGATTTTAAAATATTACTGTTTTCTGTGTATTGATAGCATCTAATTAGTTTTTTAAGTATAAAACAAGTATGTATGTTATCTATAAAGAATGAATCCTTGGAGTAATGCCAAGATCCATCATCTAATTGATTGTTAATTATATAGTTTATGTTTTTTTGGGCAGCTGACAATAAATTTTTGTCATTCAATAATTTATACCCCTGCGTTAATAAAGCTGCCCTATAGGCTATTGCATTATAAGCCATATAGTTATATTTATAACCATACTTTGAGTCTTCTTCAAGCTCACTTATTTCCTTGCCCGCCAGGTCGTGATGAACAAAATCTATTATTTTCTTCAATTCATTTTTTAAATCAATCTCATCAAATAGATTATTAGCGATTTCAAATGCATCATAACAATATGCTGTGGTTGTAATAGTAGGATTATTAATAGGAAGGGTCCCACCTGGAGTGACCCAAACATATGGCTGCCCCCAACCAATCCCATTTTCTGTTTTATATGAACATGATATTAAACTTTTTATAAGGTTTTTTATTTTTGACAGGTAAAATTTATCATTTGTTAATTTATATAGATTAACAAAACCCATAATAAGATGTGCATCGGAAATTGGATATCTCTTTTTCGTATAAAATGAATTAAATAAATTTGGTGTAATTATATCGCTTAAATGAAGAATAGCCATTGCGGGAAAACCAATTATTTTATTTTTTAAATAAAACTCCTTAATCATTATTCCTGCTTTAGATGACCAAACATCATTTATATCATAGCTAATATTGTTTGTAGTTTCATACCATTGTAAAAATTCATAAATAGAACTATCTACTTTATTCTTTTTTATATTTATCATAATTGTGATCAAATTTATGTTAAGGATTAAATTATTATACTATATAGATTCTAAATAATTCAGAGAAGTAATAAGCTTAAAACCGTTACTTTAAACTTTTTACAATATATCTATATAAATTAAGATAGAATTAATTTTTCAAAAAATTGCTAAGGATTAGTACTAAAAATATACCAGCTAAATTTGCAATTATATCAATAAGATTAAATGATCTTGTTGGAAGATAATACTGAATTATCTCAAGTATAGTTCCATAGCTAATTAAAATAATTATCAATTTTTTATTGATTTTATAACTTAAAAATCCTAATAAAGATAAAAGAAAATATGCTATAAAATGTAAACCAATGCCCGATGAAGTAAATCTTATCGATTTGATTAAACTTTGATCTGAGTATTGACTTTTGAGTGACATATATCCAATAAAGATAAATATAAAATAGAATGTTGCTTTTGTGAGCATTTTAATCAATTCAACTATTCAAACTAAAATAATTATTTACTTAAACGAATTTGATTAAATAGGACATATTTTTTTTTATCAAAAATAAAAGTTTTATATAAGGCCATATAGAACATATACATTATTAGTAGATGTGTATCTTGCCAATTTGAGAATTGTCCAATAGCGCCAGCTAAAAATGCTGGTGGGCAGAAAAATAATAAAAACTTATCTCTATTAATTATATAATTAATTTTCATCATTTTATGAGAGCTATATGACATATAAAATAACATCATTAAATAAATAATAATCAAAATTATGCCACCTGAAATACCATATACTAAAGGCGCCGGAATATCTTCACCATCCATAATAATAAGATATGACCACCTTGGAGAAACCAAGTGACCCCAAATTGGGGACTGCAATATAAATGCTATAGCTACAGGTATTCTAATTATTTTGAATTGAACTGAATGCCTACTATCCGGTGAAAAATCAAAAGAGGTCGTTATTACATTATAAAGATTTATAGCAACTTTTATGAAATCTGGTTGCAGTAAAACAAAAATAAATGACACAATTATTAAAGTGCTCAATGTTTTTTTTACTCTACTAATAATATGCCTCAAATTTTGATTTATTAAAATTTGGTAAATCATTAAAATAAATCCAATAATTACTGAAAACCATGCGGCTCTAGTTTGCATTAATAGTAAAGCCAGAAAGGTAGAAAGAGCTGGTAGAAAAGTTAAGAGATTTTTTCTGTTAATAAACCAAATAGTTAATGGAAAAAGGAAAGAAAGTCTAAAGCCTGTTGCTACTGCATTTCCATCGATTCCTCCTGGCCTATAAATACCACCACGGTGTTTTTTATTAAATTGTTTGGAATTAACATTTAAATCTTCGATAGATTTTCCAGGCATTGTGCTTTGAAGAAAAAGAGTATAATTAAAATCAGTATAAAATTCTACAATTACAAAAAAGCTAATAAAGAAGGAATGAAATACAAATATTTTTGCCAATCTATATAGATCATTAACATTTCTTATCAAAACAAAAGAAAGAAAAACGCTTAAAAAAATATTAGGTAAAAAAGCAAAGAAAATATTTTTTGAAGTATCTCTCAATGAAATTATTGTTACAAATAAAACAAAAATAAAAAGTATTTTAACAAATTTGCTTTCAAATATTTTACTTAATTTGTATGATCTTCCATATTGACTTATAACAACACCTAGCGCAACTGCTACTGCAGCTCTATAAGCAGTCAAGGGTAGTAAAGTTGATCCAGCTATTGTTAATGCAGTTGGTCCAAGAATTGGAGCTAAAAAAATCGTGATCCATCCAGATACTTTAGGAAATGAAATTCCTATAAAGAAAAGAGTAATAAATAAGGTTATTGAAATGATATCAGACATTTACTTTTTAAGTCTTATTCCGGTGGATTTGATTATTGTTTCAAAATAAGATCTTCCTGTACCAGCAGATATACGTTTTAATGAAAAAAGATCGCTTTTATCATTATTATATCCATGAATTGTTGTTAAGATACACTTATAATCCGCTTCAATTGCTAGACGCTGTTCTCTTTTATTCCAATCTCCATTTGGATAAGCAAAAGCAAATACATCAATATTGAAATGTTTTTCTAAATATAATTTGGAACCTTCAATTTCATTTCTTGCTTTATTTTCATCACATTCTACAAGGATAGGGTGAGATACTGAGTGAGATTGAAAATCAATGGTATCTTTCATCTCAAATATTTCTTCATCAGATAGCGCTTCTCTCAATGAAAGTTCATTTTTCTGATCAAAGCCGTATTTTTTCAAAATATTTATTCTTGCATCATCTGATATTTTTTTTAACTCTTCATTTTTCATATTACTAAAATTATTATTCCACCAAAATCCATTTTTCGTACCTATTATACCTGTAGTTAAAAAAATAGTTATCGGAATATTCATTGCTTTTATTTTATTAAACATATCATAGTTACTTTTATGACCATCGTCAAATGTAATAATTAGCTTATTTTTTATCTTATAAAAATTATCTTTTTCATTAAGGATTGATTCAACATAATCCCTTAGTGAGATGATATTGTACTTCTTATTCAAATAGTTAAATATTTTTTTACTATAGGGCGCTGCTACTTCATGAAATAATAGTATAGTGACTTGATTTTTTTGGAAGAACCATCTATAAATTAAATGTATTCCCGTAAAGTAGATTATGACAAAAATTATATTTCTTATTTTATCTCTTAGCAAATATTCTCCTTTTTTGAAAATATTTATATTTTATCATCCATTTCAGTATTAATCCATAGACAGTTGATGATTCTAAGAAATTATATAAATCCATTGTTCTATTCCCCCATTCAATTTTATAGGGTTCATTTCCACCTGTCATATCAAATAATTTTATATCGTTTTTAATACACCATTTAATTAATTCAATCATATGAATCCTTCCTGGTGAATATTTTGACCATTTATTATCATACGCCGGCATAAGATAATAAATTATTTTATTATAAGTATCAATAACCCCCCAATGCGTAGCAATAATTGAATGATCTATGTATAAAGCAGATACATGAATTAGTAAATTTTGTGAATTAATAAACTTAAGATTTTTGTAAAAATTGATACTACTTTCATTTTTGAATTGATTTTCTACCTTAGTTAAATCGTATTGCATTGATTTTTGTTCTATCATTTTTTCAATGAATGGTAAAATATTATTAGATTCTGCAACTTTAAACTCAATTTTGCCAATTTTGTTAAGTCGATTTAGTTGCCTTTCAGTGTCTTTTAAAAGTTTTTTTCTGATATCTATTTTTAATGATTTCCAATCACCATTAATTGCAATTTGATGACTTAAAGAATGATGGGGATAACAATTAAGATATTTTATAAATGGATTCTCAAAAGAATTTATTAAAAATGGCTGACTGCTAAGATAAATAATATCATATCTCTTTATTTTTTTTAAAATTTCCTTCCATATCCATAAAAATGATTTTTTATTTATTTTTTCATAAAAATCTTTTGAAAATAACCCACAGCCGTAATCACCTCCTACCCAGCAAAGCATTTTAAAATTAAACGTTCTTTTTATGGCTAATGGTAATATCATTAATATTTGATTTTTTTCTGTCATTACAAAAACAAATTGAGGATTATAATTAAGCTTCTTACCTATCGTAGATAACCAATGATCGACCCAGTCAAATGATTGAAAACAATGATAAAAAGAGACATTTTCAAAGTCTACCCATTTTTGACTTATTAAATCAGTTGAATCAAAAATCTTTATATCGAATTTTTGATTCATAGTTTGATTTCTTTGGTGCTAGTTAAGGGGAAACAAATTAATCTCTCCCATCTTTTATATGAATCTGATCGGTTTGCAAAAATAGTTTTGGGTAATCTAGGCCAAGAAAAAATTTCAACATTATTATTCTTACCCCACCTAATCCATTTTTCTCTTTCTTCTAAATCAGATGCATAAGCAGGAAAGGCCCAAGGGTTTGCTTTATTATGAATATTTTTAAATACTGGTTCTAGATTATTTTTTAATGCAAAATCTTTCCATTTTAAATAACTATCTAATCTATTTTTTTGAACCTCAACTAGATTAATGCTATTTAATACTTTAAACGATTTATCATCCATTAGCATTTCTTTAACGCTTTTGATTTCATAAATATCATTTTTTTTATTCTTTTTATGGAAATATTTAACTAGAGATTTAAAATATTTTTTAACTATTTTTTTCATCCTTGACAGAATAGGTGGTTTTGATAGTTTAATTGGAATAGAAATTTTATTTTTTGTAAAAAGCACACCACCATAATCTAGTTCTAAATTTTTCCTCGGTGACGAAAAACCAATATCGCCAAATCTTCCTAAATAATTATTTTTATAGATTCCTCCATAACCATGAGCATTATCTTCTAATAAATAAATTTCATTCTTTTCACATAAATTTCTAAACTTTTCAATATTCTGAGGTTGGCCAAAATAATGAACCATTAAAATTGCAATATCATCTGCATCTATTGATTTCTCTAATTTTTCCCAATCTGGCTCTAGATTATCAAGGATAGGGTAATATTTATATCTTAGACCTAGGTTTTCAATTGGTTGTATGACGGAATCACATATATACTCTGGAATTAAAAGGGATGAGCCTTTTTCAATTTTTAGATGTAGAAGGCCATACTTAAGCGCCGTTCTAGCATGCGAAAAATGATGTACATTATTAATGTTTATTTCCATCTAAATATTTTTTTTAAATCATAAAGCCAAGATTTTGAAAAAACTATCTTTAATAACTTAGAAAGAATTATTTTTTTATCCATTTCTTGTTTATATCTAAACCATACTCTAAGGTTTGATTTTATTTTTTTCCAATAAGGTCGATTTGTAATACTTGAACTTATTTCATAATACGAACCTAAAACTTCCTTAATTATACCCAATTTTATTTTATCAGATATTCTTAACCATAATTCATAGTCTTGCCAATTTGGAAATGAATTATCAAAACCATTACAATTAATTAATAATTTTCTTTTGATTGTTAGCGCCGATGTTGAAAAAAAATTTTCATTATATAACTGTTTTTTAAGTGATTCATCTTTAGCAAAATTAATTCCATGAGGAAGTTTAGATATTGTTCCATCTAACTTTATATAATTTTCCCAGTGAAGAACTGCATTGATTGAATTGTTATTTGTAATATAATTATAAACTTTTAATAATTTATTATTTTCCCAATCGTCATCAGAATCAATAAAAGAAATCCAATTTTCTTTTGCCTTATATATTCCCTTGTTTCTTGCTTCGCCAGGTCCATTATGATCTCCTTCAATAATTATTAATGAAATACTTTTTGATAAAAATTTATCATTATAATTTTTTACTAGTTGAATGGTATTATCTGTTGAGCCATCATCTGAAATAATTACTTCTTTTGGTAAATAAGTTTGATTTAATATTGATTTTAAACAACGATCTATATATTGAGATGAATTATATGTTGGACAAACAATAGAAAACATGAGCTTAAAAAAAAGTGTATTTACTTCTTATTAATGAAAGCTTTTTATTAATAAAGCTAAATTTAACAATTTTACAATTATCTAAATCACCATAAAACGAACTTGAGTAGCCATTTATAATTTCTAATGAATCAAAACCGAAATCATTTGAATTCTTATTTTTTGCAGAGATTTCAAGTTTGAAATTAATTTTGTTATTTGAGCCTTGTAAAAAATCTTTTCCAAAAATACTGATATTTTTATGATATACGAATTGCAGCGCAATATTTTTAGCTTTAGTGATATCCAAATAATCATTAATGATTAAAGAATCATCACTAAATAAAATCTCTCTTTTCCATTTATTCCATTTTCCAATTTGCCTATATCCAATCATTGTTGATTGAACTTTACCTGGAGAATTATTAACATAATTTTCTTTAAATGGAATTGAACCATGAATTAGAGATAGTTTTGAAGGTCTTAGGCCTATGTCATTTAATGTAATAACATTATGGGATTTTATTTCTGTTTGAAATTTTGATATTTTATTTTTCCATACATAGCTTGTTAATCCAGGATCTATAATTACTGGATTTTTTTTATAAAATAAGCAAAAACTTCCATCGTCTTGATGGAGATGTGATATTATATCTTCTCTTTTATTTAGCATAATAAAATCAAAATTATTAAAGCTATTTTTTATCCATTGATTATTAATTGTTATAGCAGAATTATTACTATAGGTTGATTGCTTAGGTAATATTTTTTCAAACTCAATAAAGTCGCCCCATATCTTTGACCAAGGAGAGTACTTGTATTTTTTTGATAAAGTAAAAGGATATCCACAAAACAAACTTGGGGGGTAATCAGGGGAAATATCGCCAATGAATGGAATTTCATATTTTTTATTTACTTCAAAGATTAAATCATTGCAACAATTAAGCATTTTACTAATTCTTTTTTTTAAAAAACTAACCAACATTAAATCATTAGTTACAAATGCAAACCAATAAATTTCTAGATAAGATCTCGTTAACAATAATTGATAGTGTGATGATGCTTCATTAAGAACGCCTTCAGGCAATAGTCTATCAGTTTCGTTTTCAATTATATTCCGACCAATTATTTCAGCAAATTTAACTTTTGAAAGACGCCCCACAACGTACAAGGCTCTTGCATTATTTATAATATGATTGTTTGTTTTTTTCCCAACATATTCTAGGTTATGAACAAGATGATTAATATCATTAAATACCATTTTGTTAATTAAGCTCAAGTCAGCTTCGGATAATTTTAAATATTTTTTTGTTGCACAAAAAAATAAAGTCAAATTCATTAATCTTTCTGAAATAGTGTAGCTGTCATTTTTTAAATCGTTATTAATTTTTTGACTTTCTTCTATCCATTCGGTTATCCAATCAACTCCTCTTGTAGGTAGTTTATTATTATTATTTTCAATTAAGAGCCTTATCAGCCAATCAAATCTATGCAAAGACATTGTATCTTCATCATCTTCATACTCTTTATGCCATTCAATATTATTATCTTTTTCTATGTAAAATTTTGATTGAGCAAGATTAATCAGATAGCTACTATTATTTCTTTTAGAAATAAGAAAATCTGTTTCTGGCAGTTTTGATATCCAATATTTATCAATTTTAATGTTTTTCCAGTTTTTTTGATCTTTAAATATTTTATTTAAAGAATTTTTATTAAATAAAAGTTTAAGCTGACTGAAAAATCTGTTTTTAGCCATTAATGGATTTAATTTTATATTTTGTGGCAATATCCTCAAAATAATTTTTTTAATAATACTGGCTAACAACCTGAATAAGATTGGAAGATTAAACAGGGGGTTTTTTAAAAATGAAATAATAAAAAAATAAGTATCCTTATCAATTTTCATTATTATTTTTCATTTTTGATTAAATAAATAACGTTGAACACTTTTTTTATTAACTGGTTCAAAATATTGATATTTTATTTTTTCACCTTCATGGATAATTTTTTGCTTAGTTTCTAAATCAATATTGATAGCTAATCTTTTTATTGTGCTAGTTAGCTCATGTGGTTGGTAACAAATATCCCACATAAAACTTGGAATATTCTTAGAAATTGGATTTTGTGTAATTGAATTTAAGCTACCAATAATTATTACGGGAACACCAAAAGCTAAAGATTCTAATGATGTACTTGATGCGTTTCCAATTAATAAATCTACTTGATTAATATTTTCGAAAAAGGTTCCTTTGCTTTTGATATAATTTTTTGGCCATTCTTCTGTTTTTTTCTTTACAATATCAATTTTTAGGCTTGGATGTGGTCGTATTTGCCATTCAATAGAATAGTCACTTAGTTCTTTAAAGGATTTGATTATAATGTTCATTATATCAATACTTTCAGTGATGGAAATTGGAAGGGCGACCATGATCTTTATTTGCTTATTTATTTTTTTTTTATTGCTGATTTTCCTATACTGTTCAGCGAATCTAAATGCTGGAGATGTAATCACATTTATTTTTTTATTGAATTTTTTTATATCAGGCTTTATTGCATCACCAATAACAGATATCTTATCTGGTAATATTTTCATATCGCTCTCTAGTTGGGTTGGTTGAAGCTGAAAATCTTTGTAGCTATAAAGAGGCACATAGCCCAAGTTTCCAATTGATGGAACATTTGGATAATAGTTATTTTTACCAAGATTAAATCCCCTATCTAATAATTGATTTTCAAACCAATTGATAACGAGCTCAAGCTTTACATTGCATTTTTTTAGTCTTCTAAAAAACCTATAATTTAATAAACCCTCAAAGGTGCTAGAGTTGCAAAGCTGCGATTTAAAATCTTCAATTAATAAGGGCCCAATATTAAAATTTCTAAAAGTATAATTTTTAAAATTGATTCTTTTTATTCTTATTGGGTAAGACAATGCAAATAAATAATCATTAATTTTTAAATAATCAAATTTGTATATAAAATTTCTTTTTGAATCATTTGCTATTGCTATTTTTTCTTTATAGTTATTTCTCAGCAAAAAAGTTGGCAGAAAAAACAAATTTTCACTTTGTTTTTTATTGACAAATTTTAGTAGACCGGGATAGTAACGATCTTTTAAAGTTTTATTCTTAAACATAGATTCAATAAAATACATCTCTATAAGTATTATTTTTTTATTTTTCGTAATTAATTTTTTTCTACTTCTTTTTCTAGCTATGATTTGTTTAATGCTGATTTTGATATTTGTGAAGAAAGGTTTGATGTAATTTTTATTTGATTTATAAAAATTATTAGCTATCACAATGTTACGATTTTCTCTTTCAAAATAATTATTTAAGATAGCTTCTTGAGATTTATTGATACATTTAACTGAATAAATCTTTTCATTGCTAATTATTTTTTTAACTAATTCAAGATAGCATAAATTGATAAACGTAGTACTGTAGTAATTATTTCGACTGAAAATATTATTTAATTTCCAATCAATTGTTTTATTTGTGTCGTTATAGATTTTATCTAATAATAAATGAAAGTCCTTTTTTATTTCCTCAGAAATTTCATTTAACAATTTTATATGACTGATTGAAAGGCTATTTAAATCAAGGATTTTGCTCATTGAACAATCTTATCTTATTTCACTGATAAGATTATCAAGATCTTTCCTGCAGCCTTGCAAAAAATCTTCACATGTACTTGCAAGATGTGGGGTCATATAAAATGAATTAGGGTGAAGATTAGATAATTTACCAGTGTAAGGCTCTTCCCAGAAAACATCAAATGCTGCTTTAATTCTAAAAGTGGTTAGCTCCTCATAAAGTGCATTTTCGTTCACAATTTCACCTCTAGATGTATTGATCAATATTGAGCCATCCTTCATCCAAGATAGTTTTTCTTGATCAATGAAATTTTTATTATCTTTAGAATTAGGAATGTGGATTGTGATGCAGTCTGCCCTATTGACTAAAGATTTTAATTCAACGGGTTTATTATTAATAATGTCAAATGTATCCACTATCATAAATTGTTTCATTAAATCATTAACTAGTGTTCCTATTTTTCCTAATCCAATTATTAACAAGGTTTTTTTTACTAACTGTTTCCTGGGAAATTTAACCCAAGGATCGATAGTGCCAATATTATCGTAAAGCATCTTCATTATAGTTGCACAGACAAAATGCGCTGTTTCTTGAAAAATTATATTACGTGTGTCTTTTGATGGATAACATACTTTTATTCCTCTTTCACGTGCTTGATATTCTGGAACATTATCTTTTCCAATGCCAGCTCTAAAGATTGCCTTGAGCATTGGGAAGTCATATATATTTATACTTTTGCTTCCGAGTAATGCAATTATTGCATCATTCTTAGAATCTGTAAATTGAAGGCCATTATCATACCCATCAAGCGTAGATGTATTTTTCCAAATTTTCATTATAGTTCATTTGAAAAATATTGATTCAGCCAAAAAATGAATTCATCATCTGGTTTTTGATCAGCTAAAAAAACTTTACCATACCCTTTGCATAAAATAAGCCTGAGTGTCCTACCAATATTTTTTTTATCTTTACTTAAAGCAATAACAAAATCATTTGTATTTATATTACTAATATTGTACCCATCCCATATTTCTTGTAAAAATTCTCTTATTTCAATTCTTATTTTTTCATCAAGTATTTTTTTCTTAACAGAAACATAGTTTGCTATATCCATACCAAAGCTAACAGCAATTCCATGAGGTATTTTATAATTAGTTAGAGACTCTATTGCATGACCAAAAGAATGACCATAATTGAATATTCTTCTTTCTTTACGATCAAATTCATCTATTTCTATGTAACTTTTTTTAATCATTAAACTTTCAAAAATCATTTTTGAAAGAATATTTTTATTTTCTGATAATAAATTATAATTTTTTTTATAATTGTTAAATTCTTCTTCACCAGCTACAATAAAATAGTGACACATTTCTCCAATACCAGATTGCAAATCATTTGAGCTAAGTGATTTTAAAAAATCAATATCAATAAATACATTTTTTGGTGGGTAAAAACCGCCAATCTGATTTTTAAATTTTTTAAAATTGATTGAAGTTTTACTTCCAATACAGCTATCACCTTGAGCTAGAAGTGTTGTTGGAAAAAAGCACCAATCAACACCTCTATACATAACTGAAGCTGTGAAAGCTGTGATGTCTTGAATTATCCCCCCACCTATTGCAATTAGTCTATGATTTTTTCTAAATCCAATATTGATTAATTCATCAAAGAGTGAAATTAAGCCTTCGTAGCTTTTTTGATCTTCATTAGCTTCTAATTTTATAATTTTGATTTTATCATTAATTCTTGATAATAATTTTGGATATAATTTGTAAATGGATTTATCAATAATGATAACATCGCCATCATTAACTAGATTGTTAATCTCTTTATATGAATTATTAATAAATTTAACATTATAATCATGGATAGAAGATTTTATAGTAAAATTATTCAGAGGTAAATCCTCCATCAACCACAATATTTTGTCCAGTGATATATGTGTTTAAATCTGAACATAAAAATAGTGCAGCTAAAGCAATTTCATTTGCCTGCGCTAATCTTCCAAGTGGAATAGTTTTTACTATTTCATTGATTTTATCTTTTCCAAGAATTCTTTGAGTTAGCTCAGTATTTACAAAACCTGGTGATAATGAATTAACTAAAATATTGTATTTTGATAAATCTAAAGCTGCAGCTTTAGTAAAACCTACTAAGCCCCATTTTGTAGCAGAGTATGCTGCGCGTTTAGCCTTACTATTTACTCCAAAAATTGATGAAATATTTAATATTCTACCTTGTTTTTGTTTTTTCATTATTTTAGTTATTGCTCGTGTTAGAATAAATGGCCCTCTAAGATTTACTTCGTTTATTTTATCCCAATCATCTAATTTTATTTTTGAAATAGATTCTATTTTGTTTATACCTGCATTATTTACAAGAATATCTATTTTTTTTAATTTTATTATTTCATCTAGAAATTTTTCTGTACTTTTTTTGGATGTTAAATCAAGTTGATAATATTTTATTTTTTTATTTTTCCTGTTGCTATTAAGTTTTTCAACTTCATTGATATTTGTACCTGTAGTTATAATATTTGCACCAGCTTTATAAAAATTTTCAACCATAGATGCACCTATTCCTCTAGTACCACCTGTTATAACAACAATTTTATTATTTAAACTAATTTTCAAAATAAATTATTTTAGCTTATTTTGAAACCAATGAGCTAAGACATGATTTATAATTAAATGGGCATCCTCAACAGGTCCATATTCACCACTTTCAGTTTTTACATGCATTGATACATCGCACATACCCATTAGCTTGCCTCCATCAAAACCTAAAAATCCAATAATTTTTCCACCTTTTTCTTTTACCCACTCTGCGGCCTTTAGCACATTTGGCGAATTTCCACTCGCAGATATTACAATTAACGCATCACCCTTTTTATAGTGAATTTTTAATTGATTAATAAAAATATTTTCATAACCAACATCATTTGAAATTGCTGTTACCACTGAATTATTATCTACTAAAGAAAATAATTTAAATGGGCTTTTTGTTCCTGTTTTTTTAATTATATCAAAACCAATATCATTAGCCATTGTAGTAGCTGTTGCAGCAGATCCTCCATTGCCTGCAACAAAAATTGTATTTCCATTATGTTGGCAAAATGTAAATGCTTCTTCAAGTTTATTCATTTCATTTTCATCTATTTTATCAAGAACGCTCTTTAAGTATGAAAAATATTTTTTTGAGTATTCACCCATATTTGAAACATTATTGTATGCGTTTTCAAGATTATTCATTTTAAACTTTCTCTTTTATGTTAATTATCCCAATTATTATCTGCATAATATATATTATATACCATTTCCATAACTCTTAATGCATCATCGCTGTTTCCGTTAATTACTTTTTCATCATTAATAATGATATTTGCAAATTCATCAATTTCATTTTCCCAAGAGTTATCATTTAAAAAATGGAATGTTGATTCACTCTGCGATCCAATAGAAGACTTTTTTTTGCGATTTACAACTTTTAATTTTTCTTCACCATAGCTTTTAGATCCTGATAATATTCCTGTTAATTCTAATAAAGCTTCTTTTAGCGTTATTTCAAGCCTAAACTTGTGTTGCCATTGCGTTGCGGTAGAGTGTATCATTGCAATACATCCATTTTCACTTTTCATTAAAGCATATGCATTGTCTTCAACATTGTGACCCCAATAATCATTTGAAATATAGCTTTTATACTCTATAAACTCTCCAGCATAATATCTAATCATATCTAACATGTGAATCCCTTGGTCGAGCAAAATTCCACCGCCTGAATATACCTTCTTAGATCTCCAACCACCAGAAAAGGGTATTACTTCACTCTTACCATAAACTCCTCTAAGATTAATTATCTTTCCATATTCTTTTGAATCAATTATTCTTTTTGCTTCTTTAACAGATTCATGATATCTATGATTAAATCCATATTTTAGTTTGAGATTGGGGTGTTGCTCTTCTATTTCCATCACTTTTTTTATTTCATTAACATTTCGCCCTGGCGGTTTTTCACAAAAAACACTCAAACCTTTTTCTAGTGCTTCTATTGTTACAGTGGAAGCGAGATAATTTGGCAGGCAAACAAAAATTGCATCTAATTCTTTGTTATTCAATAGCGTTTTATAATCGCTAAAATAAACACAATCTTTATCAAGAGTGCCCTCGTAAAATTTTTTTACATTATTTTTTTCAAATTTAGAATAAAAGAAATCAGAACTCTCAGCTAAAGCCCCATCATTTTGAAATCGTATATCGCAAACAGCTATTGTCCTTAGGTTTGGATGCTTATCAATAAAATATTTTCTTCTTTGACCAACTACTCCAAAGCCAGCAATTCCTATATTTAATATTTTTTTCATTATAGACTAAACAAAAACCTGGGCTCCATTAATATCAATAGCAGCGCCATTTATATAATTAGATTTTTCAGATGCTAGAAAATAAACCAAATCTGCAATTTCATTTGGGTTTGCTAATCTTCTTGCGGGAATTTGATCTATTATTTTTGATAGAGTTTTTTTGTCAATATTATTTTCAAGCATTTCGGTATTAGTTTGTGATGGGCAAACACAGTTAACATTTATATTATATTTAGCATATTTATATGCAAGTTGTTTAGTAAGTCCAATTAATCCGTACTTAGAGCAAGTATACTCAGCAGAGGCTACTTTGCTTAAAGCCTTACCTGCAATTGAGCTAATATTTATTATTTTTCCATTCTCATTGTCTATCATATTTTTAAGAACGTATTTAGATAATAAATAAGCTCCAGTCAAATTTGTAGAAATAACTTCATTCCATTCATTTAAATTTGTCTCAAAAATATCCCCAGTTGTAACTATACCAGCATTGTTGACTAAAATATCTATTTTCTTATATTTTTTTACTAATTCATCTACTAGATGAATTATATCCTTTTCAGATCTAACATCGCAAATTTTATGATTTTTAATTTTTGATTTATTTCGTGAGATACCAACAGCTAATATTCCATTTTCTTCAAATTTCTTTTTAATTGAAAGACCAATACCTTTTGACGCTCCGCTAACTAATGCTATCTTCATATAAGTTTTACAATATTAAAAATCTTCAGGAGCGTTATCATTTTCAGGGTGAAAATGAGGTATATCGGGGCAACTTACCGCTAATCTTACTGAATTTTTTGTTCCTATTGTTTTTATTTTATGCTGTTTTCCTCTTTTTGCAAAAACTATATCTCCCTGCTCAGCAATAATTTCTTTTTCTCCTTCGATCCACCATTTTATTTTTCCAGCTAATATTACCCACCATTCATCATTGTTTTTATGGAAATGAGTTCTGTTGGTTTCTCCAGGTTTCTGACATATCAAAACTGCACTATGTGTTTCATTGTATATTATTCGCTTAGCCCATGATCCTTTATCTAAATTTTTTTCAATATTTGCAGTTTTATAATGGGAAAAATTAATTTTATCAATATTGATATCTTTAATTCCGTCTTCTTTAAGGACATTTTTTACATCTTCTTCATATTTTATTTTTTCTCTCATATTATACTCACTTTAATTGAATTTTTGAAAAATCAGCACAGGAAAGTAAATAAGACTCTTGCTTCTGATAAAAAGGTTTCACTTTTTTAATATATTCTTTAGCATTTTTATCATTGTAAAAATTTTTTCTAGCCAGTTCTCTGGTTTTATAATTTTCCCAAAAATACATATGAAAAATTTTATTAAGTACTCCGGATTCAGAATTCCATACACCTACACACTTCATATATTTTTCAATTAACGCATTACCTTCATTTTCCCAAAGTTTTAGTAATTTAGGTAAACCCTCAGGTTTAATTGTATAAATTCTTAATTCATAAATATTTTTGTTTTTCATTTTTTATTTATTCATAATTAGTTTTTTTGCAGCAATCAAATCATCCGGCACATCTATACTTTGGGTTTCTTCTAAAATAACCGTATGTGCATAAAATTGATTTTCAACCATTCTTACTGCATGAGTGTCTTCGGATATTTCAAATTGACTTGGCTCGATATTTGAAAAATTAATTAAACTATCTACCCTCCAAAGATGAAAACCTGTATGTCTATAAAATCTACTTTTAATATTTCCTTTCCAATCTGATGGAATTTTAGATCTCGAAACCCATAATAGTTTTTTTGAATCATTAATAATTAATTTAACAAAATTAGGGTTATTTGCATCTTTATTTTTTAACCTTGCTACTGATAAATAAAGATCTATATCTGGATTAGCAAGTTTTAAACATTTTTTTATCCAAGAATCGATTAGATTGGGCCATAACAAGGGCTCATCGCCTTGAACTTCAACAACCCATTTATCATCAATATTTTTTGCGACTTCTGAAACTCGATTTGAGGCGCAATTATGGGTTCCTGTTAATGCATAATTTTTATTCTCCAATTTGCAATAATCAACTATTTCACTAGAATCTGTGGCTATAATTGCCTCCTTACAAAATTTACTCTTGATACAATTATCATACACCCAACCAACTATAGGTTTTCCATCCAATTTCTTGAGCGGCTTTCCTGGAAACCTGCTAGCAGCCATTCTTGCAGGTATTATAAAAGTAAACTTGTTATTTTTTTCTTCCATTAAAATAATTTTTTAGATTTATGATACCAATCAACAAATGATTTTATTCCAATATCAGGGGTAATTTTAGGACTATAATCTAAAATCGAAGTTAATTTTGAAATATCGGCTTGTGAGCCAAAAAAATCTCCAGGAGTGCTCCCCTCTTCAAGAACTTCTATTCTCTTATTTAAGGCATTTGTAATTATCGATATCATATCACGAACCGTTGTTTTTTGACCACTCCCAACATTGAAAATATGATAACCTTTTAAATCTTTATAAATTAATCTTGTACAAATTTCTACTAGATCATCAATATGTAATATATCACGAAACCTATCTAACGATCCCTTTACTTTTATCAATTTCTCTTCTTCAATAATTAATTTTAAAAAAATACTTACCATGCCCTGTCTTAAATTTTCCATATTTTGTCCAGGACCGTAGATAGTAAAAAATCTTAAGCAAATTGGATTAATTTGGTAATTCTCACTAAAAATTCTAAGATAATTTTCACTAGCTACTTTTCCAATTGCATAAAATGATTTTATTTTTTCAATATCGATATCTTCTTCTTTGCTTGGAAAATTTGCATTATTACCATAAACAGTTACTGATGAAGCGTAGTAGATTTTATTTATGTTCTCCTTCAACATAAAATTACAAAGAGCAAGTGTTCCAGAAACATTATCATTTAAATCTCTAATAGGATCATCAAAACTTATCTCTCCAGAAGACTGGCCGCTGAAATGAAAAATAATTTCTATATTCTTTTTATCTAATTTAGTATAGATATTAGGGTTTGAAACATCTCCTTCAATAAATACTGATTTATCCGGTATATTATATCTACTTCCCGTACTTAGGTTATCTATAATATATACTTGATGTTCTTCCTCAATAAGCCTTCTTGCTAAAGCCGATCCAATAAACCCTGCTCCTCCTGTAATCAGAATGTTACTCACAATGAACCTTCAATAAGTTTTCTTATTATAATATGAGGTGGATTTTTAATATCTAAGTTCATGAGATACTTAGCATACTTATCATTTCTTGAAATATATCTATCGTTGGGCTCTTTTATTAATTTCTCAAGTCTATTAGAAAATTCATTGTAGTTCTTTTTTCGAAAGACAATGCTTGAATCATAATCTACATACTTATTTGAGTCGGTAAAATCACAATATAATACTTTTTTGCCCATTCCAAATGACTCTAAAACTAAAGTGGATGCTACCCCAATAACTAAATTGCTTTGCTGTACAGCTTTAAATGAAGATAAATTAATTATATCATTAGGTATTAATACTGCTCTATCTCCAAAAAAACTTTGCCAATATTGCTTTTCACGGTCATGATGATGTTCGCTTCTCATTGCTACACAAATTTTTAGATTGTTTGATTGAATAAATTTATTCATCATTGTATTTGTATGATTGAAAGTATCCCATATATCTTGAAAGCTAGATTTATAATTAGGAAGATTTTGATTTATCCAAGGTCTCCAAATTGATACTAAACAAATATCGTAGATATTTTTTTTTGTTAATTCATCAAAAATTTCCATTGATATCCCAGCTCTAAATGAACCAACGGGATGGTAGTGCTTGGCGCTAAATCCATTTTCTTTGAAAAAATTAATGTCGTTTTCTCCAAAACAAAAATAATGGTCGTGCTTTAACTTTATATTTTTGTTAAATAAAAGAGAGTTTCTTTTACCATTCTGAATTGCAATAAAAGTTGCCTTCCTATAATTATTAACCAGCCTTCCAATTGCCCCAGAATTATCATTAAATGTTATAACCACCTCAGGGGAAATAATTGAAAATATTACATAACGATAATAATCAAGAAGAGTACCAAAAAAATTGTACTTTAATCTTTTCCAATTAAAAAATCTTAATTTATATAACAAAAAAAGCAAAATAAGGGGGTTTAAAAAAACAACCTCGGGTCTCATTTTATAAATAATATAATACTTATCTTTTAAAACATAATTTTCTAAATACTCGGATCGCGATTCATCAAAAATAATAATTTTAGATTTGGTTGGATATTTTAAAGTATACTTAAATCGTTTGATTTTATTATACATTTTGGAAGGTTTAATAATTATTTAAAAAAGCTTTTTAGATTATTTATGATATAATCTATTTCTTTATTTTTTAAGGCCAATCCGCTTGGAAGATGAAGAGAAGAGCTTGAAATTGAAGTAGAATAATCAAAATTTGTTTTTTTAAATTTATTGATAAAATGCTCTGCATGATGAACAGGATTAATCATTTGTCTAGTATCTATTTCTTTTGATTTCATATATGAAATTAGCTTATCTCTACTATGCTCTTTATTTATAGAAATAGTTGTTAGCCAATGTACTGGATCGCACCAACTAGCAAATTTTCTTAGTGATATATGATTAAAATCAGATAATTGATCATAGTAGTATTCCATTTGAGTATTACGCAATTTCAATATTTTATTTAAATTTTCCATTTGGGCCACACCTAGCGCAGCTTGCATATTTGTCATACGATAATTATAACCTAAATCGGTATGGTGGTATTTTTTTTCTGTACTCATACCATGGTCTCTTAATTCTTTACATTTTTTAGCAATTTTTTCATCATTTGTAAGTATTGCTCCTCCTTCGCCAGTTGTAATTATCTTATTTCCAAAAAAACTAAAAACAGAAACATCACCAAATGTGCCAAGCAATTTTCCTTTATATTTTCCACCAATACTCTCAGCATTATCTTCGATAATTTTTAAATTATATTTTGATGCAATATTCATTATTTCATCCATATGAGCAGCATGCCCAAATTGATGAACTACAATAATTGCTTTGGTTTTAGAAGTAATTTTGTCTTCAATCATTTTTGGATGAATAGTTAAGGTTTGGGGGTCTATATCAACCAAAACTAGATTAGCCCCAGAAAGAACAACCATATTTGCAGGAGAAATAAAAGTTAAATCGGGACAAATAACTTCATCTCCATGACCAATACCTAATGCTTTAATCGCTAAATGTAAACCCGCTGTACAATTTGAGGTTGCTATAGCATATTTAGTTTTATGAAATTTTCTAATGGAGTCTTCAAATAAGTTAATATACTCACCTTGACTAGAAACCCAATTAGTATCAATGCATTTTTTGAGGTATTTTTTTTCATTCCCAAAAAAATATGGTTCATAAATAGGAATCATTTTATTTTATTATTCTTCATATAAAATTCACACAAATTCCAATCATCAATGGTATCAATATCAAAAAAGGGGATATTTTCTCTATAGAAAGATAATTGATTCCCAGGAGGAAATTTTTTCTCTTTTAGGATAGAGCTAACTCGCGCAGCATCAACATAGCCATCACAAATAAGAATATTAGGAAGGTCTTGTCTTCTTTTTTTCTCAAATGGGGTAACATGCTGATCGTAGGGGGATAGGTATCCATCACTATCAAGCTTTTTCATCCAGAAAGGAGGATATGGAGAATCTCTAGTTGTTCTTATTGATTCTGCATTCTCATTATTAATGAGCATATCTACTGCACTATCGATTTCATTTGAGGTTCTTGTAGGCATAGTTGGTCTTAAATAAACCAATATGTCTGGAATATATTTTTCATTATTTATAAAATAATCAATTGCATTAATAATAACAGGAAAATCTAAAATACTATCCTCTGATAATTCTGAAGGCCTAATAAAAGGAACCTCTGCTCCCAAATTTTTTGAAATTTCTGCTATTTCACTATCTTCTGTAGATACTATGGTTCTAGAAATCATTTTTGAATTTAATGCAGCATCAATAGTATATTTTATTAAGGGATTTTTATTTAACAGTTTTATATTTTTTCTAGGAACACCCTTGGATCCACCGCGAGCTGGGATTAAAGCAATAACATTCATTTTTTCTTATTTCTTCTTAGCATAAATTGTCATGATATTTCCATAAAATGGAGGAGATATTTTATTTTTATTAATTAATCTAAATAGATTGCCAAAAGTGAAATAGTCTGTTTTAAAAAAGGGGAATGTTATTTTTTTAATTTCAAATCCATGGTCAACTAAAATATTTGATAAAGTTTTAGGGGAAAATAATATTATGTGGGGGAAACCTAATAATCTATAATTTCCTTTAAACCTCCTAGAAGCATAACTATCTATATTGGGAGTTGAAATAACTAAAGTGCCATCCTTTTTTATCATCTTATGTAAAGATTTAATATGTAGAGCTGGGTTTTTAACATGCTCTATAACATGAAAACTATATATTACATCAAAAAAGTTTTCAGAAAATGGTATATTTTCAATTATATCATCTTTTACTTGTCTAATATCTGGGTAATTGTCACTAATGAAATCAACACAATATTTTGAAAGCTCTGTACCATATTTTTCCCATTTATTACTAAGGGCTGATAAAAAAAAACCAAAACCACAACCAGCATCTAATATTTTTCCACCATTTAATTTTTCTATATATTTTATATCATCAGCATATAAATTTTTTATTTTTGAATCTCTTTCAGAAACTAGATTTCTTTCATTCCCATCTGGGTCAATTGCTTTTCCCCAATATTCTTTTTCATAGGATATTTCGTGTCTTGGATTTTGGAAAGTAAGTTCACATTCAGAACATCTAACTAAACTGGAACCTTCAAAATCATTGTATAGTTTTTGTTGATTGGCTGAATTACAAATTGGACATTTAGCAACCTCTTCAGTGCTAACAATTTTTCTTTTATAATTAACATTAGACATTATTGAACCTATTCGTTGTAAGATAGCTATAAGCTTTTATTAATTCTGAAATCCCATCTTCAAGTGAATATCTAGGTTGCCATCCAGTTGATTCTATTTTTTTATTACTTACAATATAGTCTCTTTTGTCAGGGTCTTTACCTATATCAGATTCGAGAATTTGAAAATTACTAATTTGCTCTTTGATTTTATTACATAATTCAATTTTTGAAAGATTGGCATTACTTAAACCAATATTATAAGCCTCGCCTTTCATTTTGCTATAATTTTTAATTGTATGTAAAAACACTAATGAAAGATCACGTATATGTATATAATTACGTTTGAAATGGGATTCAAATAAAACAATAAACTTGTCTTTATAGGCACGGTAAACAAAATCATTAACAAGTAAATCCATTCTCATTCTCGGAGATGCACCAAAAACTGTTGCCAATCTAAATGTTACAGCGTTACCCATATCTAATAATGCTTTTTCAGCTTGAACTTTTGTTTTACCATAATGAGAAATAGGATTAAGTGGGGAGTTCTCATCGCAATAAATTCCTTCTTGTCCTATTCCATAGCCACTATTTGTTACTGGAAAAAGTACCATTTGAGAAGGAGAAGCCCATTTGGCAATATTTTCTGCTTGAATTTGGTTAACTTGTTTTGATAAAACCTGATCATTATCACACGCAGGAGCACCAACTATTGCGGCTAGTGGAATAATAATATCATGTTTATCAAATTGCTTTTTTAAGCTATCAACATTCCTAACATCATCTATAATTATATTTAGATTTGAATGATAACATAAGTCTAACAAGCTATTTTGCTTATATAAAAAATTGTCAAAAACTGTTACTCTATAACCTTTATCAATCAAATCTTTTGATAAAACTGAACCTATATAACCTGCACCGCCTGTAATTAATATTTTTTGTTTCATAATTATCTCTTTGTTGACCAAACTTCTAATCCACTTGAACTAAACTTGAATAATTCTTGTGAAATACCTTTTTTAGCAAATTCTTCTTTTATCTTTTTCTGATATACGGGTGAAGCATATATCAATAAATAGCCACTATGTCCGGCTCCAAGTAATTTGCCTCCCAGTGCTCCAATATTTCTTGCTAATTGATAAGCATCCTCAACAAATTCATTAGCAATTCCTTTATTCATAGCCTTTTTAACCAACCAGGATTCATGCAACAAATCAGCGAATTCTTTTACTTGACCTTTTAATAGTGCTTCTTTCATTTTAGTGGCAATAATTATCATTTCAGAAAAGCTTTTATTTTTAGATTTGCTTAACTTTATGTTGTTAATTAATTCTTTTTGTATTTTACTAGAGCTCCTACTTTTGCCCAGTTTAAATAGCATTAAATTATATTCTAATTCAAGCATTGTTTCTCTTCGCAATAAGATGGGATGAACTACAACTTCATTTTTTCTAAATTCAATCCAGCTGAAACCTCCAAAAGCTGTTGCATATTGATCTTGCCACCCCCCATGAATTTTCATGTCTATTCTTTCAACTTGGTATGCTAAATCTGACAGTTGATAAGTGTCAAGTTGTTGCTCATTCCTAAAGTAGTTTAAAGCACCAATAACTGCTACAACAATAGCAGATGAACCGCCTAAGCCAGTTCCAGGCTCAAATTCAGCATAAGTTTCAATGTCAAAACCAAAATTAGGTCGCATTATTTTAATTGCAGCTTTAATTAAATCTAAATCATCACCAAATTCAATATTATCAATATTTTTTGTGTAATATTTTAGATTTAAATCTTTACTTGTTATATGAATTTCATTGTCATCACGCACTATTATTGAAGCTGTACAATATTTATTTATTGTTGAGCTCAGTACTGCTGCAGACATTTTATTAATGTATTTGCTCATGTCAGTTCCACCACCAGAATAACTAACTCTTACAGGTACACGTGCTCGAATTATTTGTTTATTATTTCTTGATGAGGCAATAAAATTAGAATATTGATATAAATCAACGGGTTTATTCTTACTATCCAATAATGGTAGATTAATTATATTCTTATCAAATTCTCTTAGAATCTTATGGTCGCTATCCCCTACTTTAACAAAACAATATTTTTTATTTAAAGCTGTTTCAAGTTTAGATTCAAGAGAAACACCTTTAACAAGTTTTCTGCGAATATCTCCATCACTCACAACTCCAATACATTTGCCATCATTGTCTACGCAAATAGCAAAACCTCTATTTTCTGTGTGGACAGCGGTTTCATTTAGTCTTTCAAGAACCTTTTTTAACAAAGTATCTTTGTGTAAAATTATTTTATCTAAATATTTAAATTTCACTATCAATCTCTTCAATATAATTAATATTCTTTACTATTTCTCTTATATTCGTATTTCTGAATTCTAAGATTTTATATGAGTCTTTAAAAATGGGGTTTTTAATTATATCCCAATACCATTCATTTTTTTTTAAGGGTAGATGGTCATCGTGAATACGTTCATTATGACTGAGCTCAATCGCAACAACGTAATTTTTGATTAGTTTAGCAAATTCTAACCTACTAAAATTAAATGCTTTACTAGATAGATTAAGATGGCCAATATTTAAATTTATTCCTATGTCAGAGTATGAATAAGTTGACATAAACTCTTCATACTCAGCAGGAGTCTGCATTAGTAAATGATTCTTTTTTGTAAGAGACCCTTCGGTTTCTATCGCTAATTTAACTTCTTGTTTTCGCGAGTACTCAATGACTCTATCCAATGCATTATACATTAATTCTTTAGCTTTACCATAATTTGCTCTTTTAAGTTGTTTTTCATCCCATTTAAAATCATAATTTAGATTTGAATCATTAGATCCCCCGGGATCAGTTAAAAAACCTGGGTGAAAAGTATAAAGGTTAGCACCGTAGTCTTGACAAAAATCAATTGCTTTAAATATTTGCTCAATACTTCTTTGTCTTACTTCAGAATTAAATGAAGCAATATTTAATACAAATGAATTCTCCGGTATTGGGAAATAATTATGAACAATATATTCAAAAGAAAATTTATTTATATAATCATAGCTATGTTCAAAACAGTGATTTGAACCTATTTCAATAGATTTTATTCCATGGTCTTGACATAAAATTAAGGCATCTTTTAAAGGTCTGCCATCAGGAATAAACGTTGTTGATACAAAAGTATTCATTTTAACCTAGATTGCTTCTTAGCAGGTACTCCATAAACTGTAGTATTATCAGGAATATTATTTATTACTACACTTCCAGCGCCAATGATAACATTACTACCAATCGTTATTCCTTCTTTGATAGTTGAGCCAATCCCCACAAGAGTATTATTTCCAATAATTATATTTCCAGCTAAATGTACACCTGGATTTATGTTGCAAAAATCGCCTATAGACACATCATGCCCTAAGGTTGATCCTGAATTTATCAAAGTGAACCTACCAATTGAACAACCATTCATAATCACAACATTTGGATAAATTATAATACCATTGTTTTTAAGCTCAGCTGAAAATGATTGCAATGATATATCAAGAATAGGTGGAAATTTTAATTTATGGATTTTAATTTTATTAAAAATTTTCTTCCTTGTTTTAATATCACCAATTGCAATAACAACATTTGAAAATGAAAATTTTTTTATTAAGGATTCTATTTCATTTTCATATCCAATTATAGGGCTGAAAAAATCTGCATTTATTTTTTCTTTATCAATAAACCCAACGCATTTATAAGGAGTAGATTTTAAAAGATGAAATACTTCACTGCCAAATCCCCCTGCACCAACAATCGCGATTTTTTCATTATTTATCATTTATCATTTCCATAGAAATCGGTGTTCCTGATGAAATATCTAATAAAGCTTTCTTACCAATAACTTTGTTGATATGCTTGGGTGAAATTCCATTGCCTGGGCGCATTACAGCAACCATTCCTTCGTTAATTATTTTTCCCTCATTTATATCAATTAAGGCAATAATACTTTTTCTCAATTTTAGTCTATTTTCTAATTCAGAATCTAAAACTTCTTTTTCATCGCTCCCTAAAGCGACTTCAGCTAGCCGAATTGTTTTAATTGTTTCATTTAATTCGCTTGGGTCTAAAGACATCCTATGGTCTGGACCAGGCAATTTTTTGTCAATAGTAAAATGCTTTTCATATATCTTTGCCCCAAGAGCAGTTGCAATTGAAGCATTAGTTAGATGCGGAGTATGATCGGAATATCCAACAATACATTTTAACTGCTTTTTGTAACTTTGAATAACTTTTAAATTTGATTCAGAAACCTCGGATGGGTAATTCCCAGTGCATTGTAATACAGCTAGATCATCTAATCCATATTGCTTAATACATTCTGCTGCTTCTATAACTTCATCCATACTTGTCATTGCAGTAGAAATAATCATCGGTTTTCCTTTTTTAGCAACATAGCTTAAAAATGGTAAATTATTTGTATCAGTAGATGCAATTTTAAATGCTGCAACATTTAATTTATCTAATAAATCAGCGCTTTTCTCATCATAGGGTGTGCTTAGAAAAATAATATTTTTCTTTTTGCAATAGTCAATTAATTCGATATGCATTTCTTTTGACATTTCTTGAGTCTTTAGTAAATCAAACCAGCTTTGATTTGAATCTCCACCTGTTGTTTCTATATGATAAGTAGATTTGGGTGCATTTTTGGTGATTATTTCTTCAGTAATAAAAGATTGAAATTTTACTGCATCAGCACCACAATTAGCTGCAATATCAATCAATTCCTTGCCCATATCAATAGAGCCGTTATGATTTACTCCAGCTTCAGCAATAAAGAATAATGGGTGATCATCCCCAATAATTTTATTTTCAATATTAAATTGCATCAATTTTCCTCTAAAATTCGATTATAAAGTTTATAATAATCAGCGGGAATACCTATATCTATAAAATCATCTTTTTTTACCTTAAAAGCTCCAAGCTGGTTCTTTTTCGCCATACTAGGTAACAAATCTTTTTCTAATGAAAAAGATTTGTTAGTATTTAAAAATACTTCTTTTTTAAAAATATAATGCCCATTATTAATCCATTTACCTAATTCTTTTGATTTTTCCTTGAATTCTATAACTTTTCCATCTTTGAGCACAACAGATCCATATCTCGAGCTTTCTTCAACCTCAGAAACTCCAATAATTCCTTCGTAATTATTCTTCTTCATCTCAATTAACATTAATTTAATATTAACCAATGATAATGTGTCGCCATTAACTACAATAAAAGGGGATTTAATTTTAGTATTTTCTATTACATTTTTTATTGCCCCCCCAGTTCCTAATGGGGTAGGCTCAACAATGCATTTTATTTTATCTTTATAAGGAGAGTTTTTTAAATATTTTTGGAATAAATCAGGCCTATTGCATAAACTAAGGTATACCTTGGCATTACTATTTTGCTTATATATTTTATCTAAAATCAAATCAAGGAATACACCGTTATTGATTTTCATTAATGGCTTGGGAACACCTTTGGAAATTGATTTTATTCTTTCACCAATCCCACCAGCGAGAATAATTATTTCTATATTATTCATTTAATCAGCTAGTACGTTACTAATTCTATCGATTATATTTACTTCTCTATTTGCAAATTTTCTACAATATAATTTTTTTGCTTTAACTACGGAGGGTTCTGACCACCATTCATCTATATTTTCCCAGATGCGATTTACATGTTCTGCTGCTGATAATGGACTCTTATGGAAAATTTCAACCTCTTCAAGTTCTTTAAATATTTCATAAAAAGATTGATGATACTGCCAATATTTTTCATCCCAGAACATAATAACTGGAACATCAGAAGCTATGCATTCATTATGAACAGTTCCAGTGTAGGTAGAAACAATTAATCTAGAAGTTTCTGCTATTTGTTGTATAGATTTTTTTTTATTTTCTATTTTTATTGAATTACTGAATTGATCTACCCATCTTTCTGATTGGCGCCAACCATAGTCTTGTGGATAAGGTCTTATTATGGAATTATCACAAATATGTTTATTTAATTTTTTATAAAATAAAAATTGATTATCAAAATAATTCAACATTTGACTAGATAAAGCAAAAGATCTAATATCAGAAGAATAGCGAGGCATCATAACTTGAAAAATTGTCATCGAACCCTTTGGGTCAAATTTCATTTTATTTATTGGATTATAAATTTGACCAACATCTTTAATTTTATTTGAAATAATTGAATTTCCATTACCCGTTGAAAGATATTGATCACATATTTTTATGTTATGTTCAACATTGCCATTGAAACGATGGAAAGGACCTCCTCCATGCTGACTAATTATTAGTTTAGATCCATTAGTGATATTTTTTGCTACATATTCTTTAAAAATATCATTATCAATGTGCCCAGTCATTATTGAGCTAGGGTTATTTGGCATTTTTAATTTCTCAGAACTACTTTTAAGAGCTTTATAGCCTTCTAAATAAACTATTGGTATATTTTTTGAAATAATTTTTGCTGTAAACTTTTCAAAAGGGTTAAGGGAGCTATGTTCTAAGCTCCAATTTCTAGCAACAGATTCATTGTATGATTTTTTGAGTATTGGGACATAGTTGTATCTATAAAATTGTCTTAGATCTCTACTCAAATTGAATTGATCTTTAAGTTTTAACCCAGTTGAATAAATTAAAACATCATCATTTTTTGAAAATAAATTTGTAATTGCTGCAAGCGCGCTTTTTAATGATGTTTTAAGATTAATTTTATTTTTACTTTTTTGATTAAATTGTTTTTTCTTAGTATCTCTTTTACTAGAAACAAATTCAGTAAACTTGTTATGAATCAATATTTCTTTAAACAAAAAATGATTCCATAAATCATCGTTGGTCTTTGATCTAAAATCATCAAAGTCATAATGGGGAGTAGGCTGATCAATATCATTAAGGATGATTGTTTTTATATCTTGATGAATTTCAAGAGCAGTTTTTATAGAAAACCATCTATCATAAACAGTTTTAGTAAAATATCCAAGCCATGGACCAATCAAAATTCTCCAATATTTTAGAGGTTCATCAATTTTATGAATTTCATTAAGTCTGTTTGATAATAGGGGCAATAATGATTCATAAAAATTTTGTAAATACAAATAATCCTTTTCTAGCTTACTTTTTTTATTCCAATGATATTGAATTGTCTTAGAATTATAGTTTTTCCAAACCATTTGTCGATTATATAATTTGCACCATTCACCTAAAAAAACTACTTCTCCTGATTCTGGCCACGTTTCTTCGATGGCGGTAGTAATTAAATATTTTGACATTATTTTTTTCTAAAAACAACCTAAGTTTATTACCCTAATTATATGAGGGTTTACTAGGTGAGATTTTATTTGCTAAATTTTTTGTTTAAAAATTAAACTTTAAAACTCTGATTTTTATTGTACCAATTGTAATGCTCAACGGCTGCATCTATATGATTATTGATATCAAATTTTATTTGATAGTTAAAATGCTCCATTAAATTTCTAAAATAATATTCAATAAGGTATGCTTCAGACTTTAAAATTCTATTTTCCCATTTATTAATATTGGATGATGAAATTCCTTTAAAGTTTTTATCTTCTAAATTGTTTCCTTTCCAGTGGTGTCCAAATACTGTAGGATTCAGTAGGTTTTCTTCATATTGGATTTCTATAAAATCACATATTTTTTTTATATATTTTTTAGGATCAGTTACAATATCTTCAAATTTTACTACCATATATTTTTGTTTTCCAAATCTCTGGGAATTTAATATAGCTAATTCCATGCATAATTTCCCGCGATCTATCATACTTTGAATTAACTCATTTGAATCATTAGTTCTTAGACTATATAATTTCTCCCAGCCAGATTTTAATGAGGCAAAATTATCCCTCGGGTCTCTAATTATGTGAATAAATTTAGCATTTGGAAACCATTCAAATATTTCTTTAGCATATATTTCTGAGCTGGTAGTTTTTTGCAACCATATTTTGGGAGATTTGCTATTATCATAGAAAATTTTCTTAAATGAATTCACAAAACATAGCAGAGCTTCTCTTGGTGTTTTTGAAGAGCTAGAAAAATTATCATAGAATGATTGTTGAAGTAAATCTAATTCAATTTTAGTTTTCTCATATTTACCTGCAATTTTTAATTGATCAATAAGATCATTTTTACAAAGGTATTTTATTGCAAGGTCAATCTTTGCTTCATCCGATAAATCAGTATTATTACAAACCGGATAGAAGCCGTAAAAAAATCCTGTATCATAAGGTAACGAGACAACTTCATCATTGCCATCAAATAAACAAGGAATAAGTGTCGTACCCGACTTTCTATGGCCTCCTATGAATATTGGTTTATCTTGCCATTGTAACATTTATAATGCCTCAGAATTTATTGTTATCAAATTATTTTCATATAATTTTTTCAAAAAATTATCCACTTCATCAAAGTCCATTTCTAATTTTTCAGCTATATCAAAACAGGAATGCTCCCCTTCAAGCATCATCATTATTAATTCAAGGTTCTCATTTAATTTTTTATGCTTTCTCCAATCAACCCATAAGCCATATCCCGAAAGAAAAACGGGCCCTTTAAATTTTCTTTTTGGTATATAGTCTCTATCTATTGTTGTCAATATATCTAGCATCAAATCTTTCGACTTTTCAAGTTGCTCGGGTATAATTATTGATGGATTGTCCAAATTAGTATGGTATTCAGGATATGGCCACCTGCTAATTGATATAGTGGGTATGTTTACGCCTGGGCCATTAAAAACTCCTTCATCATTTTGGAGAACTTTTCTAAAATCACCTGTTCTGTAATCACCTTCTTTCTTTAAGCAGTATTCAGCTACCCTGTCAATCTTTGATGTTTTTTGTTTTGAATATTGAAGTACAAAATTATTTTTATGTCCTAGCATTTCGCTAAAAATTCCATATTTATAATTTTTAATATTTTTTTCATTCTGACTTAAATAAGCAATGCTTCCAACTGTCTCTGGCAAAAATAAAAATTGAAATGTATAGTTAGTTTTTAATTTTTCTAGCTCTTTAGCAACCTCTGCTGCTACTACAACTCCAGTAATAGAATCATTCACTTGATATGGATGGCAGAGATCAGAAATGATAACAATAGTATCTTTATTTTTACCTTTAATTGTTAACTCCCCGATCTTCATACTTCCATCTTCAAACTCTGTATCTATTTTTACATAATATTTTTCATTTGTAAATTTTTTAAGCTTCGATTTTTCTACAGCAAAACCCCAATCCCTTTCATAATATTGCATAACCCAAGGAATAGCATTTTCATTTTCAGGTACCCTGTATCCCCCATCAGCTGTATATGATTGTGCAGTAGTAATGTGCTCCATTAATTCTTTTTTTGAAACCCAGCCTTCCTTGGGGAGGGAATAGCTCATTAAATGCAGTATATGATCCTTGACATCGATCAATTTTTTTTCTCCATCAGATACGTATGCTTCATTAACTGTCCATTTTTCGGGAATTTTCCATGTCCAGCATTCTGTTCCTGTTGGTATTGATAAAATTTTCATTTCTGGTATGTAATTATTGAGATAATGCATTGCTTTATCATTATCATCGCTTACCAATGTCCTATTTAAAGGATATAATTTTTTTAAAAGATTGTACATAGAGTTCATTTTTTGCCTAATTTATTTGATTAATATAAGTTTATTGAAATAAAGTATTCTTTTCTATAATTATTTCAGAACCTTTAACCTTTGGATTAAATTTTTTGTAAAGCTCGGGATTATTAATTAGTACATCACAAATATCAGAATATGAAAAATAATAATTGGCAATCTTCTTTGTTAATGATCGAATATTAAATAAATCCTCTTGATAGTCTAAAGTCAACCTATAATCTAGATAATTAATATTGCTTTCATAAGTTATTGGTTTCATTGTTTGAAAATAGTCATTATTTAAAAATAATGTTAAATACTCTGAATTTTCTGCAAAATTAGAATAATATACTTTTAATGTTTTATAAGCATCATATTTAATTAACTCAAAATCAAAGCCTTCAATTACATTATTATGTTTATAATAGTCATAGTTTTTTTCTAATAATTTTACTACAACTTCATCTAGTTGAAGTGGGTCTACCAATATATTATCGCCAGTTAATCGTACAAAAAAATCAGGGTTTCCAAATGTTTCAAAAAGACCATTTAATCTTTCTGAAACATTTTCTTGTCCTCTATAAACATTTATATTTGATTCTAATGCTATCTGTTCAATTCGATCATCTTCTTTACCTGTGGTAGTACAGAGAATTATTTTTGTAATAAGCTTTGTTTTTTTTATTCTTTCAATTAGTAATCGTATTGACTCAATACCTAAAATATTTTTATACGATTTCCCTGGCAATCTATTTGATTTTGATCTAACTATGATTATTCCATATATATTATTCTTTAAATGAGATCTTAATACTTTTTGTCCTTTTTTAATATTTGTCACCACTTCTCTACCGATTAAATCACCTCTATCTATAAAATCTATTTCTTCTTTAGGCAATAACCTTCTCGAGATTATGTTTTTTTCATCAATTAGCAAACCCTTTGGTATATCTTTTTTAGCAAAAATTGATTTTTTTACAATTTTCCTATATTTTAACTCATCTTTATTTAATGATAAAACATCGTCACAAAAAAGAGTTTCAATTTCCTCAAGTTCATTTTTTATTTGAATAAATTCACTTATTTCCAAAGCTGCATGATCATCATCTAATCTTCTTGATCTATCAATAGTAATATGCTTTTCTACATAATCATATCCTAGCATTAGAGCATATTTAACTATATCTTTTGATAAATAATTATCTCCATCAATATGATCGCTTAAGCAAATTTTTATATTATATATATTTTTTAATTCTAAAAGCTTATTGATCCTAGTTTGATTGGGCAAGGAGGGGTAGCTTTGCACTCCATATGCAAAAATAAATTTGTTTAATATATCATTTTTCTCTAATGATATAATTAAGCTATTCAATTCGATAGCTGATAGTCCACCAATAGCTAAAATAATTTCTTCAAATTTATTTACTGATGATAAAATTAATTCTCTATTTAATGATTCAGTGCTGTGGTATTTAATACCAATAATATGAGGAAATGATTTTTTTAAATCATTGACTTTTGCTAATGAATCTGGGCCAAAAACATCAAAATAAACATCTAAATTTTCAATTGTTAATAAAAGTTCTTTAAACTGATTATGGGAAATTTTTAACCTTTCAAATTCAATAAATTGTTCAGAATTTTTCTCGCAAAGTTCTTCAGGAATGACATATTGAAACTTTATTTTATTAAACCCTGAATCCTTAACCTGCTGACAAATTTTATGAAAGTAGCTATTATCACCTTCATGAACATTTGCAATTTCAACAATTACTCGATTTGAAAAATCATATTTCATTAGATAAAAAATTTAAAAAAATTAATGTTGTTGAGCATATGCATTTAATTTTTGAAAGTTATATTTATTCTGTCTTTAAATTATTTCCGAAAAAGCTCTATGCAATATCAATATAGTTCAACAAGCAATATTATTTTATCCCACAAATCTATTTCTTACAAATTCAACAATTTTGATTTCGCATTCGCGAGGTGCCTTTACGCCATCTCCTAAAAGTTCTGAGATCTCTTTTGTTGTATCAATAATTTTTTTGAGTTCATCTGGCGTTGCAGATAAAATATGGTCAGTACCTTCTTTATAATTTTTATTCAAGGTAAAATGTTTTTCAATAATAGTAGCGCCTAGTATTATTGATACTAAAGATGCAAGCACTCCACAAGTATGATCCGAATATCCAATATTTTGATTGGGAAATTCATTTATTAGTGTTTTTATAGCATTAAGATTTGCATTTTTATATTCAAGCGGGTATTGACTTACGCAGTGAAGGATGTTTACTTTAACTTTTTTTAGATACCCTAATGATTCTTTAATCTCTTTTAAGTTTGCCATTCCAGTTGAAAGAAAAACTTCATCACAATTTTCATTAAGATAGGTCAATAATTTTTTATCATTCATTTTTCCAGAAGCTACTTTAATCCTTTTAAGATCTAGAGCTTCACAAAGAAAAATTGCCCTATTCATATCAAATGGGGCGCTCATAAATTCAACATTGTTTTCATCAGCACACTTCTTTAATAAAAAATGGTCTTCATCAGATAAACTTACTTTCTGAAACCAGCTATATTCTGGATCGGTGGAACGAAAAGTATCTTTACTATAAGATTGAAATTTGACAATATTGGCACCTGCCAATGCAGCTTCTACTATCATTTCTTTGGCAAGAACCATATCACCCATATGATTTTCACCAATCTCTGCAATAAAATTAACCCTATGCTTATTTTTACTCATTAATTTTTACTTATATATTTTTTAGGAATGATGCCGTATTGATTAAGCTTATTTATACCCCATTCTTCAATCAGCTCATTCCAGGCATTTTGCATCCAACCTTTTTCATGCGTCATACTTTTAGGATGCCTAAGATAATAGTATAAACACTTTTCGATATGATATGGTCTCTTTTTTGTATGCTCAAGATATCTAAGATATAAATCATATTCTTCATGAAGAAATTTGCGATAGCCTTTAATATCAACTAGAATATTCCTTTTCATCATTACTCCACAAGAAATTAAATGAAATAGGTTGAATTTTTTAAGACTAATTTTAGTTCTTTTATTTGTACTGCTATCGATTTCATAGCGATCTGAAATAATTAAATCAGAATCCTCTTTTAGCATTATTGACCAAAAATATTCTAGGGCATTCTTGTCAATATAGTCATCTGCATCCAAGCGAATAATGTGGGTGGAATTTGTTATTTCAAGGCCCTTATTGCACGAAGCTGTTAAGCCTAGATTTTCATGGTTTTCAAAATAAAAAAAGTTATTATATTTTAAATATTTTTTAGCAATAGAACTTGTTTCATCTATCGATCCATCATTGACAAATATGACGTCATAATAAATTTTATCAAGAGTTTGGCTAAATACGCTTTTTAAAGATTTTTCAACGTATTCATCTCCATTATAACAGCAAATAATAACGCTGATTTTCATTTTTTAACTATGATTTTTCTATAAATATTTACGTTTTATTAATTATTTTTTTATGCCTGCCTCATTTTGATAAGGATTAGATACGTCTGGTGCTTTCTTCAGAAAAAATTGATAAGTAGCCTCAAGTATTTTTGGATCTAAATTTTTATAATAATCAATACAGTCATCTAACGTCTGATATGGATCATACTGCAATTTATAATCAATAAATTCAAATAGCTCTTCATGGGTCTTTGCATAAATATTTGACATGGGAGCTTCACCGACCCGCATAGGCACATAGTCTATTTTAGAAGAACTGCCGATTTTTTTTATAATATACTCAGCAACATCTTTACAGCTAATGGGTTGACCTGTACCAACATCCCAGACATGCTCTGTTTTGCCAAGCCCTTTTCTTACCGAACCAATAACAATCGCTGAAAGGTCACGAACATCAATAATATCCATGGTTTGCTCACCCGTCCCATAAAGTTCAATATTTTTGTTCAATAAAGCTAAGCATATGGCAATGGGAATAAATTTTCTAACTGGATAAAGGTGTTGACCTGGCCCTGATGCATTCATCCACCTTAAAATTGTAATATCCATACCATAAACTTTTCGATACATTCGAGAGAAATTTTCCGCAGCTATTTTTGAGATGGTATACGTATTTTCATAATAATTTGCAAAACAAGGTTTTGTTGGATGAAATAATCTCTTTACACCATGATCTAAACATGCTTGCAATACATTAAAGGCGCCTTTAATATTTGTGTCAATAGCTCGTCCTGTAGCGAATACAAGCTCATGGGTGCCTAATACACCAGCGCAATCATAAACTTCTTCACAGCCAATAATATGCTTATCTAATAATGTTTTATAACATATATCTCCATCTACATAAAATACATTTTCTGGTAAATCATAATCGGGTCTTTGAGGGTCAAAAATAATTACCTCATTATTTTGATCTTTAGCCAAGTCTTTCACAAGAAATTGTCCAATAAATCCTGAACCACCAGTTACTAGGATCTTCATTAATTATACTCCTTAATTAAAAATTAATTTATATCTCTGCACCCTTATAATACAATGGAGCACACCAATGATTATTGGCAACCCATTCAGCATTAGGTAGAGAAATTTTATGTTTCATAATTTGATGGCAAAGTTCATCATAGACCTTACCTGTCGAATTATCAATTTTATCAAAAATAATATATTTATAATAGCCTGAAATCATTCCATCGGGGAATTCTACCCTATTGGAATAAATGGGATCTAAATGTTTGAGGGCATATTCATTCTTCCAATTAACTATATCTTTGAGTCGATCCGTTTGAACACATCCAATTGCTGCCGAAAATTCACTTATACGGAAGTTTACACCTTTAACATCATAATCGAATCTTCCATAATTTTTATATTTTTTTGCAAACTCTATCAAATCATTATTATTAGAGACTAATATTCCACCCTCACCAGTCGAGATTGTTTTTGTTGCATAAAATGAATAAATGCCAGCATCTCCCCAAGTGCCTGGAAGTTTTCCATTCCACTCTGCACCATGAGCATGCGCACAATCTTCTATTAGAACGATATTTTTTGATTTACAAAGCTTAGCTATTTCTTCTATCTGAAAAGCTATATGACCACCAATATGAACAACCCAAACTGCAGCAGGTTTATATTTATCAATTTTTTCACTTAAATCATTAATAGAAAGGCATAAATCATATCGATTACAATCAACAAATTCAACTTTGCATCCAGCGTTAATAGTTGAAAGAGGTGTTGCCATAAAAGTATTTGAAGGGCATAAAACAGTTTTGCCGCTTAAATTAAAATATTCTAATACTGATAAAGCTCCTCCAGTCCAGCTTGAAAAAGAGACAGCAGGAAGATTATTTAAGTTTGACCATTTTTCTTCGAATAATGATGTAAAATATCCATGGCTCCATTGATTCGTTGAAATAATTCTATCCCAAGAATCATGTAAAGTTTTTAAATCAGCTTTATCAAAACCAATGGTAAAATCCATTATCAATTGCTCCAAGATGTATTAAGTAAAAAATATTTATTTTTAGGATCAATTACAAAATATGTAATTATGTTTAACAAAATTACCACCTTAAGAAATCTTCTTCAAAGCTTATTTTCTCTCTATTAACAAATTAGATTCTTATTAATCAAACAAGTTTATTTTTTAATTTCAAAAATAAACTATCAATATATTTTTTATCAATCAACTTTAGCTTGATAGTAACAATTATATAAATAGCTACAATTATCAATTTAAAAATGACTTTATTAAGAAAATATATATCGCTTTTCATTAAGAAATAAATTGGTAATAAAGAAATTGAAAAAGTTATTAATTGGTATAATAATTTTTTATATGAAATAGGTAGCTGCACAAATTTTTGTGCAATATAAAACAATAAGGATGATGAAATAATACCAGCAATAAGTGTTGCCATTCCCGCACCAATAAACCCAAATTTTGGAATTAATATAATATTTAATGAGACATTAATTACTAAAGCAATAATTGTTGACGGTAGGTTATAAATAGTTTTTTCAGAGTATAAAATTAATGGTTTTGATAAAAGGCTTAATGATTGACTATAAAAAAAGTAGGATGCAATTATTGGAATTAAATACATACTATCATTGTAGGCGGGAGTTGTTAGTACCTTTACAAGTTCTTCTGCAAAAACACAAATTAAAAAACATAAAAATCCATATAAAGCCAAAATATTTTGATAATAATTGCTAATTAAATTTTTTGATTGACTTGTATTTTCCTCAATATTTTTAAAAAAGAATGGACTCCACACTTTTCCAAAAACCGAAATTGCAGTTTTAGCGGTTTGGCCAAAGCGATGTCCAATCTGATATTGGCCAACGAATCCCAATCCTGCTAGATTTGCTAGCATAACTTTGTCAAAACTGTTATGGATCATACCGATTATTTCTTGGGGAATTTGAGGATATGAAAGCAAAAACGATTTTTTAAATGCTTTTAAAGATAGCTTAAGTTTAAAATATTTTCTTTGTAAAAATAGCAAAATTATAAAAGTCAAAAAATTACCGATTAGTAGCCCATATATTCTTCCATCATATTTCAACGAAAATTCTAATATAAATATTATCCCAATTATAGCAATTAAAGCATTTGAAAAAATATTAATTACTGATGATACTAATGCTTTTTCTTGTGCTATAAGTAAATATTTAAGGTAATCAGATAAAGATGAAAAACATCCCATTGCATAAGTAATTAATAATATTCTTATGCTAATGCTATTATTGAAAAAATTATTAATTATTAGCCCTTTTAAGAAAAAAATTACTACTCCGAAGAAAGTAAAGGATACAATAATCGAAATGAGATTTGTGAAGTTTAATGACTTGAAATCAGTTAGGTCATCTGTGAAAAAATACTTAAAGCTGGCTGATCTCAAGCCTAAAGAGAATAAAGAAGAAGTAGCTGAGGCAAATACAATCAATAATCCAAAAATTCCAAATTCTTCTGGTGTTAGATATCTAGTATAAAAGGGTAATAGTAGGACTGTAAGAATCGCTGAAAACAGTGTTGACCCCCCATAAGCCAAAAAATTTTTGAACATAATTAATTAAAAAAATTATATTTAATTATCAATTAAACACTGGCTTTAATTAGGATTTTTGTGACATCAAGAGCATGTTTTCCATTAGCTATTAATGGTTGTTTTGTATTGAGGTGATCAATAAAATAGCGATATTGTTCAGTTAATGGCATTTTAGTTTGATATTTTATTATTTCATCTTTTTTCGTTGCTTCAATAAAAAATTCATTATTTTTCTCAAATCTCTTTTTATGGAATATTATTTGTTTTTGATCACTTGAATCTTCAAAAGATAGCATTCCCTTGGTACCAATAAATACTAATCTATGCTCTTTAAATGGGTGTATCCAGCTAACGAATAAATGACATTTTATACCATTAGGATATTCAAAGATTGTTAAACTAGAATCATCAATTTGATTTTGAATAATGTTAGAGCCGAAAGATTCAACTCTTAATGGAAATGAGTTTGTAAAAAATTGAAATAGAGATATATCATGTGGCGCTAAACTCCAAAATACATTTTCTTCTGATCTTATTTTCCCAAAATTTAGTCTATTGCTATAGATGTACTTCAAATCACCAATTCTTTTTCCATCGATGAGCTCTTTAATTTTCCTAATTGCTGGATGAAATAATAATAAGTGTCCAACCATTAGTGTTAACGAATCCTTGTTTGCAATCTCAACAAGTTCTTCGGCGTGCTTGATATTTAATACAAATGGCTTCTCTATAAGGACAGGTTTTTTTGTATAAAGTATTTTTTTTGCAACTTCATAATGGGTTTCTGCTGGAGTTGCTACACTAAATCCATCAAATACATCATTCAATAATGCATCATTTAAATCATTATATAGATAAATATCAGGGAATTTCTTTGCAGCACGACTTAAGATGTCCTTATTGGTATCAACTAGGCCTCCCAATGCACCTAATTCATTAAGAGTTTTGAGATGATTTTTACCCCAATTTCCCCCGCCTACTAAGCAAATTTTCTTATTTTTCACTAGGCTCGGATTATTTTAGAAGATTTATTTAATCTTCCACGTGTATCAACAATCAATTGAGATTCTTTTTCTATTAAATCGTAATCAAAAATATCATGATCTGTTGCCAAAAGAACTAAATCGGCAGATTTTAATACTTTAGAGTTCAGGGGTTTGCCTTTCAAGGGTAGATTGATTTTTCTAGTAATGGGGATTTCTTCAAAGTAGGGATCACAATAACTAATAAGAGCGCCTTTTTCATGCAGAATATCAATTAATTTGAGCGATGGCGATTCTCTTAAATCGTCTAAATTCTTTTTATAAGCTAAACCCAAAATGAGGATCTTGCTATTTTTTATAGGTTTCCCGTTTTTATTCAGCGCATCAGTCACTTTTTTAACTACATAATGGGGCATTGAGGTATTAATTTCCCCAGCTAGCTCGATAAATCTTGTTGTCATACCTATTTCTTTTGCTTTCCAGGTCAAATAAAATGGATCAATAGGTATACAATGTCCACCGAGCCCTGGGCCTGGCATGTAAGCTGTAAAGCCAAATGGCTTTGTTGCAGCAGCGTTGATTACTTCATAAATGTCAATATTCATTTTGTCGGCTACCATTTTTAGCTCATTAACCAGTCCAATATTTACAGCTCGGTGTATATTTTCAAGAACCTTTGACATCTCTGCAACTTTTAAAGAAGATACTGGAACTATTTCATCAACAATTAGGGAATATAATTCGCATACTGATGAAAGGCATCTTTTAGAATAGCCACTAACAAGCTTGGGTATATTTTTTGTAGTAAAATTAATATTACCTGGATCTTCTCTTTCAGGAGAATAGCCAACAAAAAAATTGTCGCCTATCTTAATATCTCCTGACTTGAATGATTCTTGAAGAATTGGAATTATTTGCTCATCTGTAGTTCCAGGATACGTAGTGCTTTCTAAAATAATTAACTGATCTTTTTTCAAATATAATTTGATCTGATTTATTGTGTTTAAAATGAAACTTAAATCTGGCTCATTATGGACACCAAGCGGTGTAGGGACACAAATAAGAATGGCGTCTACTTTTGATATTAATCTAAAATTAGAAGTAGGTTCAAATCCCGATTTCAAAGATGAAATAATTTTTTCATTTGGTATATGCTTAATATATGTTTTACCATTAGCTAATAGTTTGATTTTTTTATTATCAATGTCAAAACCAATAACGTTAATGTTTTCTTCACAAAATCTTACAACTAAAGGCAATCCTACATATCCAAGCCCAATTATCCCAACTGTAATTTTTTTTGATTTAATTTTTTCTTTAAGTTTATTTTTCACAATTATTTTTTATTTTTTTTCAATTGATAAAGGAAAAGTATTAAAAAATAACAGCAAGTAAAAATATAAAGCAGGTTAAATATCAGCAATTTTGTTGAATACATATTGAAATGTGTTGGATTTTCAGATTTATTTAATAAGTAAAATGGTAATCCAATAACAAAAGCTGAAAATAATATACCTGTAACCCTGTAATCTGTTATTATTTCTTTAGTTTTATCTTTTATTAATATTTTTATTTTTCTGAACTTTTTACGCTCAATATTATTTTCTTTCTCAATAAAATATGATCTAATAAATGCAACCACAATACCAATAAGCAGACCAATTATCAACGAAAACATAATTGAGGATTTCAAATTTTTATTTGAAGAGCTAAGTGGAATATTTGGCCTATCAAGAACCTGAACTATTGATTGCTCTTGGACCTCTTCGATTTTAGCTAATTCTAATTGTTGTTTTAGGGTTAAATATATTCCTCTTTGAACCTCAACATCTCTTTGCCTTCTCTCTTGTTCTAGTTTTAATGAAGGAGATGAAAGCTGCCGATTTCGTTCATTAAATTCTCTTAATTTTTTTTCTAAATCTATCAAAACACTGTTTACAGATGAAATTCTATTTTGAATGAAATTTATTTTTTCGCTTACCTTTTTACTTTTTAAAGACCTATTGAGATCTTCAAGCTCTATTAAAACAACCTCAGCGAGTTGCTTAGAAAAGATAGGTTCATTAGTTGCAACTTTAAGTACGCTAAATGCGCTAGTTCTTTCTTTGCTAAAATCAATAATCTCACCTAATGGGCCTAAGGCCATAGTAATCAAAGTATCTACAGAATATGGCGCTGGCTCAACGCCATGGGTTAATATTGATAGTAATGAAAGCTCTTGATCATATTTTTTTGTATAAAATCTTTTTTGTAAGATTTTTTCAGCAAAAGTTCTACTTTTTATTAGCTCCGGGAATAGAACAGGGCTAGATAAATCAGCTTTGATGTCCGTTGGAATATTAACTCCAAATTGCGATGCTATATTTGCAATACCGCCTAAATTATTTGCTTTATTATCAGGAAGTAATAAGGTTGCATGGCTTTCAAATATTGGTTTTTGAATAAATTTTACATAAGTAATTGTTGTAAAAACTGAAATAAATGAAATTAAAAAAATAAGCTTTAATTGTTTTGCCATTGGCAATAATAAGTCAAAAGGAGAAATCGTTTTTTCCTCTTTCATAGATTCAGACATTAAATAAGCAGATGCATCCGATGAAACTTGAAGATTTTCACCATCGCTCTTAATTTCAGCAACTACATGGTAAGGGATCTGATCTCTTCCTTTCCAATTTGATACAGCTTGTGGGGTTGTTTCAAATTTACGTGCAATTTCCGCTAAGGAATAGATTCCTTTTTTATTCATTAAATCTTCAAATTCTGAAAATTTCATACTTATTGAGAATTATTACTTAATTGTTGTGAAAGAACTAAAATTGTTACTGTAGTAGATATTACAGAAAGGGTAGATGTGGCAAAGCCTAGAAAATCAATATTTTCCTTTTCTTCTTTTTTATTTATTATAATAGTAGAGCCGTCTTTTATTTTTGGATCTGAAAATAACTTTTTTGGAAGAATAACGCCATTGGCATATTTAACAATTACATCATTTTTATTTCCTCTAGGTGTCAATCCACCTGCAGAATCTATATAATATTTTAATGGCTTTCCTTGTTCAAAGCCTATCAGTCCTGGGTTATAAACCTCTCCTTGAATTAGAACTGTGCCAGCTGATTCAAGCACTACCACACTATCTCCAGGCAAAAGAGGAATATTATCATTACTCCATGCCACTCTAATTCTATCAGATTCCTTTGCGAGGCTTTTTTTATCATCATTGCCCAATGAAAAGGTTTGCGCCTGATCAGATTTTAATAGCTTATTTGATGAAGCTGATCTTAGTAAAGTTTCAGTTGAATATTTTTTTAATCTAAATATTGAAATTCCATCCTCTAAGGCCCTTGATGTTAGCCCACCTGCTCGATTAATAAATGATTCTAAGGGCTCCCTATCGTAAGTTAAAGGATACGAACCTGGAATATTAACTTCACCTAGTATTTGAATATTTTCTCTTTCAAAAAAATTTAAATTAGCATGAATAATTAGCTTATCTAAATTTTTTAATAAATAATTTTCTGATTCATTATTTAATACCTTAGTTAAATCCACTCTCCTTACAACTTCATATCTACTATTTGGATCTTTGCTAATAAGTTCTGCGCTTTTATGATAGATAGATTTCCAATATGTAGAATCATTCAAACCGCCACCTAATTGAATTAGATCAAGTATAGTCATTCCTTCGTTAAAATAAAATTTTCCAGGCTTCTTAACTTGCCCAATCAGTTCAACTTGATTCACTGATTCAAAAATTTTGTTAACAATTATTTTGTCCCCATTTTGTAATATATTTTTTTTGCTATTTAAATAATCTATATAATAATTTTTTGTAGATGACGAATTATCGACTCTTTGATCTAGTGGAATAATGCGCTCAACGCTTATAAGGCCAGAGGCTTCTGCCTTTAGGCCCCCAGCAAAGTCGATTAAATTTTTAATTGATTCATTTGATTTAGCTTCATAAATACCTGGTCTTAAAATTGCAGAATCTATTGTAACTGAAGATATCCTTGGACGAATGAAAATTATATCTTGATCGCGAAGCTGGATGTCTTTTGATAATTCACCTTTAAGTAGAAAATCATAAATATCTACAATATTGTATATATTTCCATTTCTAATTATTTTTATTTCTCTTAATGATCCAGTGGTATCCACTCCCCCTGCTTGCATTATTCCTGTCAGCAAATTAGAAAAAGGATGAACTGGGTAAACTCCTGGATATGAAAAATGACCTACAAAATTAATGTTAATTAATTTTAATCGCCCCAATGATACATCTATATATGTTGATGCATTTCTACCTTTCAATGTTGCGTAAACACGACTAAATTGATTTTCTAAATAAATTTTTGCTTCTTCTATTGTTTTGCCATTAATATTTAACAATCCAACCTTATCATCATAAATTTTTCCTTCACGGTCAACTGTATATGTTTCTCTAAGCTGTGTTTCGCCCCAAAGTGAAACTACTAACTCATCCCCAGCGCCCAGCAGATAGCTTGGAGGTGTTGGTAAATTTTCCCAAAAAAATGCAGAATCTCTTTTGGTAAAATAATTATAGCCAAAATGTTTATTTTTTTTATAATTATCTTGGTTGAGTGTATCTTGAAAACTATATGATTTAATTATTGCGTTTTCAGGCAGCCCGGTTACTGCATTTGTCTTATTTAAATTTTGATTATCTACCTGAAAAGTGCTTTCTCCTGATTTAAACTTTTCATATTCTGATTTAAGCTTCTGAAGATCCTGCAATGATTGAGATAATAAAGGCATATAGCACGTAAGTAAAATAATTTTAAATGCATTTATTGTAAGTTTTCTATTTATCATAATAATCTCTATACCATTTAATAAATTTTGGTATCCCTTTGTTAATAGACGTTTTTGGATTATAATTTAATTTCTTTTTTGAATAATCAATATTTGCCCAA
>MDSW01059730.1_pt1 | contig 49937 bp, 52 predicted proteins | sample 811171 | NCBI WGS metagenome assembly MDSW01 (sample SAMN05326641, study PRJNA326480) | marine metagenome | isolation source: seawater | place: Atlantic Ocean: North West | collected 2012
CCGGGCGGCTGCGCGCACCCGCGAAGCGGGCGGACATGTAGGGGGTCCTTTCCTTTGCTTACTTTCGTTTGGACAAGCAAACGAAAGTGAGTCGCACAGCAGTGCGAAACCGGCGCCCGATACATTCTCGATAGTATTTTTAGCGCAAATAATCGGGCTCGAAGCCCTCCTCGTAACGCGAGACGAAACGCCCTAATCGAATAAATCGCTACGACGCCGATACAGCGCCGAAATATCCTCATCGCCGTAGCCGTCGGCCATCAGCTGCTCGTAGTCGGCACGGGTGGCCGCGGCCAGCGGCAGCCGACCGCCGTTCTGCTCGGCCATATGCGCACAGATGCCCAAATCCTTGTGGTGGTGCTTGAGCTTGAAGCCCGGCGCGTAGTTGTCGGCCACCATGGTCTTGCCGCGATGGTTGACGAACCAGTTGCCGGCCGCGCCCGAGCCGACCACGTCCACGACCTTGTCCAAGGGCAGATCCACCGCCTTGGCAAAGCGCATCGCCTCGCAGACTGCCTGGTTGATGCCGGCCACCATGATCTGGTTGACCGCCTTTGTGGCTTGGCCCGCACCCACGGGGCCCATATGGGTGATTGAGCTGCCCATGGCTGACAACACCGGCTGCACGGCCTCGAACACGGCATCGTCGGCCCCGACCATGATCGACAGCTTGGCGTTCTTGGCGCCTTCGGTGCCGCCGGACACCGGCGCATCGACGAAATGAGCGCCCGCGCGCCCGACCCGCTGGGCGGCCTCGCGTGCGGTGTCGCTGGCTACGGTCGAGCAGTCGATGACGGTGTGACTGTCGTTCAGACCGGCCGTGATCGCATCGATCATTTCCAGTACGTCGGCGTCGGCCGACACACAGATGACGATCGCTTGCGCGTTCTCGCACGCGTCCACGGGATTTTCGCAGGCGGTGACGCCGTGTTCCGCGGCGAAGTCGTCGGCCTTGCTGCGGGTGCGGTTGTAAACCCCGGTGAGCAGACCGGCCTTGGCCAGGTTGGCGGCCATGCCGTGGCCCATGCCGCCGAGGCCCAGAAATGCAGTCTTCATATCGCGTTCCCGTCTGTAATCTGAAGGCAATGGTAAAGTCTCGGCGTGGCCGGCGGTAAACACAAGAGCTTCATGACAAGCAAGGGCCGCGCGTTCACGGCACTCATGGTCAGCGTTTCGTTGATCGCTCTGCTGGCCGTGCTCGTGATCGTGGCCCCGGGCGCTATCGCACGTTATGTCGTCACGGATTATCTCGAATCGCAGGGGCTGGCGGTCACGATCGATACGCTGGATGTGAACCTGCTGACGGGGCATATCACCGTCGACGACGCCAAGGGCCGTGTCTCTGACGGCCCAGACGCCGGCCAGGGGTTCACCCTGGGCCATCTCGAACTCTCGCTGGCTTATTCACCGCTGCTGGACAAGAAAGTGCTTGTGGACTCGGTCAGCGTGAGAAGCGCTAGCGTGGATATCACCCGCGGGGCGGACAACGGCTTTACGGTAGCCGGCATCTCGCTGCCCGCTAGCAGCAGCGGGGGCGGGTCCGACTGGCGCTTTGGCGTGGAGCAAGTTCAGGTCGGTGCGTTTCGGGTGCATTATCGCCAACCGGCGATGGGCGATACGCCGGCCATCGATCAGGTCATCACGCTGAACCAGTCAGGCGCGGCCCACATGGTGACCTGGCGCAAGGGCCAGCCCATTCCCGTCGATGCCCATCTGGGAGCAGCGGGCGGGAGTTTCAGCGTCTCCGGGCAGATGTCGCCGCTATCGGCCACGCCCAGCGCCGATGTGCACGTGACGGCCGAGAACTTTCCGGTCTCCATGCTGGCGCCCCTGGCCAAGCAAGCCGGCATCGACGGCGCCGACGGGCGTATCGATACCGATCTGGATCTGTCGGTGGTGTATGACGCCGACAAGCAGCTGCGCCTGCACACCGACGGCTCGACCGTCTTCGAGGGGCTGGTACTGGTCCAGGCCAGCGGCCTGCGCAGCGAGGCCGATGCGTTCTCTTTCAAGGGCGAATCCGACTGGCAGCTGCTGCGCGCGGGCGCCGAGCCCGGCGAGATCAAGACCCGGGGGCGTTTTGCGCTCGATGACCTGACGATGGAAAAAACCGGCTCGTTCCGGCTGACCGCCGACCGGGCCGCCTGGCAGGGCAAGAGCGTCGTAAGTCTGGATACGCCGTTTCGAATCTTCACCCACGGCACGTATACCGATAAAAACGTTGCGCTCATCGCCCCGGATCGGCTACGCCTGAAGGCCGACGCCGAGCGTCTTGGCGGCGATATCGAGTTCACCTTCGGCCAAAATGCGACCACCATCGTCAGCAACGGCGATTACCGCGCAGGCGCCCTGCAATTCGCGGTGCCGGACAGCCTGTCCACCGACACTCGAGATCTGCACTGGTCCGGCACCACGCAGACCACGCTGACCGATCGCGCCACGCGTATCGATACGCGCGGCCGGCTGAACGGAACCGATTTGGTCTTCACAATTCCCAAGACCAGTCATTTCACGGCCGGGCGGATCGACTGGGACGGCCAGACCCATATCGACTCGTCGGATCTGTTCGTTCACTCCGCTCGAGGCCGGCTGGTCACCGAAACCGCGCGCCTGGATCTGCCCGACATGCCGCTGGCGCTGACCGCTCACCGGTTTATTTACGACGGGCGCTACGGCCAGCAACCCGAAGCCGGCGACGGACCGTTGAAATTGCTGATGTCGGGCGAGGCGACTGGCTCCGATCTCGACGTACGCAACACGCGCATCGATGCGCCGTGGCTGGCCACGCTCGCCGACCACGCCAGTGGCATCGAAATAAACGGCCTAGACGATATTCGCGTGGCTAAACTCGAAACCAGCGGCGTGCGGATCATGGGCGATACCGACACCAGCGCCGAAGTGGTTCAGGCCGTATCACTGGATATCAAGGGTTTCCACCTGCGCGATCTGCTGCACTACGAGCTGGAGTCCGTCGATCTGAGCGATGCCATCATGCATTTCCGGCGCGACCCAAACGGCTACGGCGTGATCAGCGAATACATGGGCAGCACCGCCGGCGCCGACAGCAAAGACGCCGATCAAGCCAGCGACGCGTCGACCGAGAGCGCGAGCCAGACCGGCGGCGCGATGACCTCGACGTTTTCAATAAAACATCTCGGCATCAGCGGGCCGTCGGTCTGGTTCGTGGATACCGTCACCGAACCCCGCGTCGCCCTGCACGGCCTGGACCTGAATTTCGTGCTCAACGACCTGGATACGGCGATGCCCGATCAGGATGCGGACTATCGTCTGTCGATCGATCTGGGCGCCTACGGCCACTTCGACAGCGTCGGCACCGTTGCCCCGCTCGCCAGTGGCGGCATGAACATGGACATCGATGCCTGGCTGCGCTCGCTGAACATGCCTTCGCTGTCGGGCTATCTGAACCAGGCCATGGGCCGCAAGATCGCCCGTGGGGCGATCAACGGCACGCTGGATCTCAAGGCCAAGGGCGGCCAGCTGGACGGCAAGCTCGACGCCACCATCAGTAATTTCCGGCTGGCCAACGACAGCGACAAGGTCACGGAGATTGCCCTGGGCATCAACATGGAGACCGCGCTGGCGCTGGTACGCGGCCAGGACGACGAATTCACCTTCGAGACCAGCATCCTCGGTGATGTGACCAACCCTTACTTCTCGGTCGACAATCTCGTTCGTGAGGCGGTGCTGGCCGGCCTGCGTACCGCGCTATTGTCTAATTATTCGCCGGTGGGCCTGGTCAACCGGGCACAGCGAGCGTTTCGGAATCTATTTCGATCGGTCGAGGATCGCCCGGCGTACTTCGCCGACGGTCAGCACTATGTCCGCCCGGAAGATCGCCACTACATGAGCCTGATCGCCCAGGCCATGAACAAACATCTGGATTGGACGCTGACCGTGAAGGGCCAAAGCGTGCCGGCCGATGCCAAGGCGATGGATCTATTCCAGACCGGGCACGTGGACGGCGAAAATCAGGTCAAACTCGAAGAGCTCGCCCGCAGCCGTGAAGAAGCTATTCGTGATTATCTGGCCGCTCGCGGCGTCAGTCCGGAGCGAATCGTCTCGCGCGGGCCGACGGTGCTTGAAAACGATGCCCGCCCGGCCGTGCGCTTCACGCTGGATAAGCACAAGGACAGGCGCTAGGACTCCAGCAAATAGGTATACCCGGCCAGGCCGGCTTCCAGCAGCGCGTCGCACTCGGCGCGGGTGGCGCGGTCCAAGCCGGCGGCGGCCAGCTTGCGCCGATACGCCGAGCGCAGCGCCTCGGGCTCGAAGTGCACATAGCGCAGCAGTTCGTCGGCGCGATCACCGTGCTGGGCCTCGACGAGCTGCCAGCCGTCGGCGCCGATCTCGACGTTGACCACGTCGGTATCACCAAACAGATTGTGCATATCGCCCAGGTTTTCCTGGTAAGCCCCGACCATGAAGATGCCGATCCGATAGGGTTCGCCGTCACTCGGGGCATGCAGGGCCAGCGTGCTGTCGATCCCTTGCGCATCGACGTAGCGATCCAACCGCCCGTCGGAATCACAGGTCAGATCACACAGCCGCGCCCGCTCGCCGGGAGCCTCGTCCAGGCGAGCCACGGGCATGACGGGAAAGACCTGGTCCAGCGCCCAGACGTCCGGTACGGACTGGAAGACCGAGAAATTCACGAAGTACTTGGTGGCCAGCTTTTCCCGCGCCACCGCCACGGCGGCCCGCTCATCGGCGTCGCTCGGCGCGAGCGCGGCCAGCGCGCGATAGATGCCGGCTACCTCACGCTCGCTCTCGGCCCGCTCGGCCAGGCCGATCTGACCGGCCACGAACGCGGCCTCGGCGCGCGCGGCCGCGGTTTGGGCGCGATCGAGTGCAGCGCTGGCCGACAGGGCCTCGTCCAGCTCGGCCGGGGGCGTGTCTATCGGTGTTTCGCGATCGATGACCTGGGTCAGAAGCACGGCGTGGTGCGCCGTCAGCGCGCGCCCCGACTCGCTGATGATGGCCGGCTCGGGCAACCCATGCGCCACGCAGACCCGCTTCAGGGCCGACACGACCACCCGTGCATAGTCGGCCACGCCGTAGTTCATCGAGCAGAACGACTTCGTGCCCCGGCCTTCATAGTCCACGGCCAGCCCGCCGCCGACGTCAACGGTATCGATCGGCGCCCCGGCTTCGACCAGCGCACGATACAGATGCGCGGTTTCGTCCATCGAGCGCGTAAGCGCTTCATGGTCGGCCACCTGAGAGCCCATGTGGACATGCAACATACGGATACAGTCGCGATAGCCCAGCCGGTCCAGCGTCGCGATGGCGTTCTGGGCCTGGTGCGCGGTCAGCCCGAACTTGGATTTCTCACCGCCGGTGTTTTGCCAGTGCCCGGCCGCCACGCTGGCCAGACGCAGCCGCAGGCCCAAGCGCGGGCGCAGGCCCAACGTGGCCGCCAGCTCGGCGATCGGTGCCAGCTCCGAGGGTTTCTCGACGACGATATAAACATCGTGGCCCAGCTGCTGGCCAGCCATGGCCAGACGTAGAAACGCCTGATCCTTGTAGCCGTTGCATACGATGGTGCTGCCCGGCCGCGCCAGCGCCAGCACTGCCATGAGCTCCGGCTTGCTGCCGGCCTCGAGCCCGGCGCGGGCGCCGCCGGCGGCCACCAGCCGCTCGCACACGCTTTTCTGCTGGTTAACCTTGACCGGATAAACGACCGTGTAGTGCCCGCTGTAGTCCAGCGCTTCGCGCACGTCGTCAAAGGTCTGGATCAGGCGCGTGATGCGATCAGCCAGAATATCGACGAAGCGCACCAAAACCGGCAGGCGCAAGCCCTGGAGCTGCAGCTCGTCGGCTAGATGATCCAGATCCACGCCGGCGTCGCGCCCGGGCACCTGCACCTCGACGTGGCCTTTAGCGTTGACGTGGAAATAACCGTCGCCCCAGGTGCCGACCCGATACAGCCGCGTAGCATCGTCGATTTGCCAGGGGGCCGCAGACCCTCGATGTGCAGGTTCAATCATCTATAATCGGCGTCGCGCAAGCATAAAATAGCGATACAACATGATAAGCGATGGCGACTGGTACACCGAATCCAGCGACGAGCTGGGCTTGGGCTTTGGCCTGAAGATACGCGGCAAGCTTCACGAAGAGCGCTCGCCGTTTCAGACGATCGCCGTTTACGAAACCGAGACGTTCGGCCGGTTGATGACCATCGATGGCCTGGTCATGCTCACCGATCGCGACAATTTCCTCTATCACGAGATGATGACGCACCCAGCGCTCACTGCCCATGGCAACGCGGCTCGAGTGGTCATCATCGGCGGCGGCGACTGCGGCACGCTGCGCGAAGTGTTGAAACACGATCACGTAGAACACGTGACTCAAATCGATATCGACGAGCGCGTGACCCGCGTGGCCGAGCAGTATTTTCCACGGCTGACCGAGGCCAACGACGACCCTCGTGCCCGGCTTGCTTTCATCGACGGCATCGCCTGGATGCGTGAGGCAGCCGCCGACTCGGTAGATCTGATCATCATCGACAGCACCGACCCGATCGGCCCGGCCGAGGGCCTGTTCAACGAAGCCTTCTATCGCGAGTGTCACCGCGTACTGGCCCATGATGGCCTGATGGTCCAGCAGAGCGAATCACCGCTCGTGCATCAACAACTGATCGCCGACATGTCGGCGGCCATGCAACGGGCCGGCTTTGCTGCCACTGACCTGCTCAGCTTCCCCCAGCCGTGTTATCCCACCGGCTGGTGGTCGGCCACGCTCGCCCGGGCCAGTGCCCGCGAACTCGTCGCGCCGGCGCGCGACCCGGCGTTCGAGACATTCTACTACACCGCCGACATCCACCGCGCGGCTTTTGCCCGCCCGGCGTTCATGCGTCGCTAATAGCCGCGGCAAAAGCTTCCGAGTCGTAAAAGGCATCGATCTGGTCATCGATCAATAATTCGAGCAGGCCGGTTTCGGCCAGGCCCTCGATGATTGCCGGGGCCAGCGCCTCGACCTCGCCGGCTAGCGTGGCCCGATCCAGACCGACATGGGCGGCCAATTCCGCCAACGTTGTCTGCCCGTGGTGGGCAAAAAACCGGGCCACGCCCTGCTCGACCATCACGCCCAGATACTCGGTCTCGCGTAGCGAACGCCAGACGGCCAGGCCATAGTCGATAAGCCGCTGCAGCTCGTCGCGATCGATCAAACCGGCGATCGAGAGATGCTCGTCGGCTGAAGCCGACCAGATTTCGGCGGCGATCGCGCGAATGCGGCGCTCGTCGAGCGAATCGAGTAACAGCGTTTGGCTACGCGCCAGTGTCTTGGCGGTATTGGCCTCGATATACGCCTTGACGCGTTTCTCGACCTGAGCCTCTAGCCCGGGCATGCGCTTGGAGACCGCGCTGGACGAGCCCTTGATCAAGCGCGACATGCCCGGCACCGACTGCAGGGCGCCGGTATCGGAAAAAATATAGTCCTTGATGCCCTGATACAGCACGTCGGAGGCCAACGCGGTATAGACCGGACTGTTGAGCAGGCGCTTGATCAGCCGCGCGCGTAACTCTTCCAGCTCCACGAACAGGGCCACGCCGTCGTCGAACAGACTTTCATCGACCACGTCACGAACGCGAGTCTGGCGATTGACCTCGTGTCGGACCAGATCATCGGCGACGCCGCCGATCACGCCGGCCAGCGATGCCGGCAGCTCAAGATCCAGCGACAGCCGGATCGCGGCCTCGCGTACCGTCTGCTCGTCAATGCAGGCTGAAAGCGTCGTCGTCTCGGCCCAGTCCCAAACGCGATCGACGATCCCCGCCAAACGTGCACGCCCGGCCTCGCCCTGCCACTGCGCGCGCTCGAACGCCCGGTGTGCCTCACGCAGCGTCTCGCGCAGGGCGTCGGTCGACACAGAAGAATCGGTCATAGCAGTCGCCACTTTGTTGAGTTGATCGAGCTTATTACCCCGGCACCAAAACAGCTGAACGATCAGCTGTTTTCAACGCCATTGAAAAAGAACGCCGGCACATGTCCGTCATTCTTTTTCTTGTGTCTTCGCGGCCGACGGCCGCGACAAGCATGTTGACACATGCTTGGGCTATTAACCCGGGCCGCGCAGCCTTCTGTAAAAGCACGGATGGGCGCCGTGCCGGCCCGGGCGTAACGTGGATTCGATGACGGGCGTGGTGCGATCGTGGCTCACGCCTAAATACACAGCCGTTGATAAGAGACGTTATGAGTACACAGTGGATTGTCGTCGCCGACGCAGCGGCAGCGCGTTTTTTCGAACGTACGGCGGACGGTCAGCTCAAGCGCGTGGGCGCGACCTATCACGAAGAAAGCCGAATGCACGAGGGCGATCTGCGCACCGGTGGCAAAGGCGGCGTCGACGATTCGACCAGTGCCAGCCATCACGAAGCCGACCCGCAAGTCACGACCCAAGAAAAACACGCCGATATATTCGCCAAGGAGCTGGCCGAAAAACTCAAGAGTGCGCACAACGACGGTACGTTCGACGCGCTGGTGCTGGCGGCCGCCCCCGCGTTTCTCGGTCACCTGCGTGACAAGCTCGACGACAACGTGGCCAAGACGGTCGTCGACTCGATCGACAAGGACTGGACCAGCGAGGACGACGACCAGATCGCCAAGCATCTCAACACACAGCTCTATAAATAATCGACGGGTCGTCGAATCGCGTTCATGATACAGACGACAACCGAGTTGATACTTGTAAACAAGCTTCGTCCGATAGCCGAAGGGCCCGCTTCATAAACGAAGGAGAAACGTCATGTTGGGATGGGCAGTTGTATTTTTCGTCATCGCGATCATTGCCGCGGTGTTCGGGTTTGGCGGTATCGCCGCCGGTGCGGCCAGCATCGCCAAGATCCTGTTCTTTATCTTCATCGTGCTGTTTGTGCTGGCATTGATTTCCAATGCCGTACGCGGCCGCGGACCGAAGATATAGCGCCTCGCATAAAAAAACCGGCGGATAATCCAACCGCCGGCTTTTTATTCGGTGATTTATAACGCCTAGGCTTGTTCCGGGTGCGGCGTGGCCTCGAGCCAGATGCGTACAAGCTGGGCCAGCGAGTTGGCCTGTAACTTTTGCATGATATGCACGCGATGCGTTTCCACGGTACGCGCGCTGATGCCGAGGTTCGCAGCAACTTCTTTGTTGGCCTTGCCGTCCACGATGCCCGTGAGCACCTGTTTTTCTCGCGGTGTCAGCGTGTCGATGAGCGCGGCCCGCTGACGGGCTTCGCGCTGCAGGCGTGAGGCTGCATCGGTGGCTTCGGTAAGCGCATTGAGACGGCTGATGAGCGTATCCGGGTCGAACGGCTTTTCCATGAAATCCACCGCGCCCAGACGCATGGCCTCTACCGCATGCGAGATATCGCCGTAGGCGCTGACCACGATTACATCGACGTCGACGCGGTCAGCAATCAGTTGGCGCTGCAGTGCGAGCCCGTCCATGTCCGTCAGGCGCAGATCGATGATCACGCAGCCGCTGATCGTATCGATATGATCGAGAAAATTCTTGCCGCTGGCATAGCAACTCACTCGATAACCGGCCGCCGAAATCAGCTGCTTGAGCGACTCCCGAATGCTCGCGTCGTCATCGACGATGTGTATATGCAAGTCGTTTTTCACCCTGATCCCCGATGATCCGTTCGCGCCCGGCATTGTTCAGATAGTGTTGCAATACCATAGCAGGCTATTAAATACGCCGACCTGCCCGACCGACTTGTCACCTGCGAGACGCGCGATGACCGCTTTTCAAGACAGCCAAGATTTTGTCGAAAACCTGGATTGTACCGATGTACAGTCGCTATGCCGACAGATTCGTTCCCTCAAACACCGCGCAGCCCAGGCCGAAATGGAAAACCGGGCGCTCCGGGAACTGGCCGAGCATATTCATGAAGTGTTCTGGATGACCACGCCGCTGGGCGACGAGCTCATCTATATCAGCCCGGCTTATGAAGCCATCTGGGGCCAGACCTGCGACAGTCTCTACGCCGATCCTGGTCGCCGTCTCGCGTGGGTGCACGATGCGGACCGTGAACACGTTTTAAAGGCGTTCAAGCGCGATGCGCGCGCCGGCTGCTACGACGAGACATTTCGCATCGACCGGCCGGACGGACAGGTTCGATGGATTCGGGATCAGGCCTGGCCGGTCTATGACGACGACGGCGCGCTATATCGGCTGGCCGGCTTTGCCAACGATGTCACCGAACAGATGGCCGCGTACGACCGCACGCGTGATCTGAGCGATCAGCTTGCGTCTCGCGATCGCATCGAGGTATTTGCCGCGCTTGGCGCCGGTATCGCCCACGACATGGCCCAGCCGTTGACGGCCGCGCGCAGCCATCTTGCCCGCGGCCATCGCGCCGGTAGTCTCGAAGCCTGTCGAGCCGCTGCCGAAGACGCCGACGGCGAAGTCCGGCGCGCCAGCGATATCGTGCGCCATCTACGCGATTATGCCCGTCAGGGCGAGCTCAAGCTCACTTGGCATCACCTGGGCGATATCCTCAACGACCTGCATCGGCTGATGGACACTGCCCTGCGCGGCGCGGGTATCGATTACAGCGTCAACATCGATGAGCCCACACGACACACGCGCATTGCCGTGGACCACATTTTTCTGCAGCAGATCCTGCGCAACCTCGTACAGAACGCGATCGACGCGCATACCACGTCAGTATCGCCAAGCGAGCCGCCACGTATCGAAATCGCCGTGCGCTTGATCGACAGCCACGATATCGAGTTTCGTATTAGCGACAACGGTCCGGGCATAGCCGACCAGAATGATCCCTTCACCGCGTTCGACACTCAAAAGCGCGACGGGCTGGGCATGGGGCTCTACGTCAGTCGCTCACTAGCGCGTACGCACGGCGGAGAGCTGTCCATGCTAGACGATACAAACACCTGGGCCACCGTGTTCGTTCTGCGCCTGCCCTGCGGCGGCGACAGCGTCGAAGGCGCGCTCGACAGCTCGCAGGTCGAAGACGTCAGCGCGGTGGGTGCATCACGCGCATGAACAGCGCCAGGCCCAGACCGAACGCACCGTTCAAGGCCATTGCCACGCCGATACGCGCCAGCGTTAGCCCGGCCAGCAAGCTGTCGATGCTCACGCCCCGTGCCAGAGGCACCAGTGAGAACGCCACGAGCGTCGGCAGAATCGCTGACAGGAGAATAGCCCCCACATAATAACCGGCGCTCTGTGCGTTGCGGATCAGCGGCCACAGCACCACGCCCCAGACCGCGCCCCAGATACAAAGCCATGCCAGCACCGGCATGCCAAAGCCGCCCACGCTTGCCAGACTCCAAGGCGTCGCCTCCACGATATCGAGCTGATTCAGCCCCCAGAGCAGGCCTTGGTGGAAGACAATAATCGACAACAGGCCGGCGATCAGCGCCTTGATATACGCGAACATGAGAAGGCTCCAGACAAACAGGGCAATCGCACGACACGGCGATTGCATATGGGCGCGGATTGTACAAAGCCCGAATCGATCACGCGATGCGTTCAGGCGACCCGGCGCCAAAGCGCGTCATGACCGCACTCCGCGCCGAAATTGGGGTATAGCACTCTACGGTAATCTGCATTATGTTCAGATACCAGCAAGGCACCTGATCTCTATACTGGCGCCGGTTTATGGGAACGCCTTCGGACGTTCCTTTGTTTAACTAGGGAGAAGCTTATGAGTAAAAAACTTCAGGCACTGTTGATCGCGGCCGTTCTTGGCGTGTCCACCTTCGGCCTCGCGGCCTGTGACAGCAACGACGGCCCCGCCGAAGAAGCCGGCGAAAAGCTGGACAACGCGACCGATAATGCCGGCGACGCCATGGACGACGCCGCCGATGAAACCTCGGACGCGGCCGATAACGCGATGGACGAGACGTCCGACGCCATGGACGACGCCAGCGACGAAATGGACGACGCGTCCAACTAAGCGTTCGTGCGTTGAAGTGTCGAAGCCCGCAACAAGCGTTGCGGGCTTTTTTTATGTCTGAGGTTTGCCCCAGCCCACGGAGTTTCTGATGACCGAGCAGTCCAAAAGTTGTCTGATCACCGGCGCCGCCCGCGGCATCGGCCGTGCCATCACACGTCGCCTGCTGGAAGACGGCTGGCATGTATGGGCCGTGGATAACGACCCAGCCGCCCTGGCCGATCTCGCGGCGTGTCTTGCCAGCAAGCGGCTCTCCACGCGCCGTGTAGATGTGGCCGTGGAATCCGACGTGGCCGAGTTGGCCGATGCGATTAACAGCGCAGACGCCGGGCTGGATCTGCTAGTCAACAACGCCGGCCTGGCCGATCCATTCTCCGGCCCCGTCGAGACGCTATCTCTCACCGACTGGCAACGCGTGGTTGACGTCAATCTAACCGGGGTATTTCTGATGACCAAGCATCACGCGGCGCTGCTCCGGGCGCGCTCGGGTGCCATCGTCAACCTCACCTCGACCCGTGCTTTCCAGTCCGAACCGGATACTGAAGCCTATGCTGCCACCAAGGGCGGCATTCACGCGCTCACCCACGCCCTGGCGCAATCTTTGGGCCCGGCGGTACGCGTCAACGCGATTGCCCCCGGCTGGATCGATGTCCGCGACCAGCAGCCCGGCGCTGTATCGCCCGAGCCGTTGCGCGCAATCGATCACGAGCAGCACCGCGTGGGCCGCGTCGGGCAGGGTCACGATATTGCCGGCCTCGTGACGTTTCTGGCCGGCCCGGATGCAGCGTTCATTACCGGCCAAACAATTACAGCCGACGGCGGTATGACCACCCGGATGATTTACGCCCACTGAGCACGCTCGATAGCCACCGCACCGAGCGCTACGCGGCTGGCGCCGGCTTCTTGCCCAAATTCTGTCCGCGCGAGCCTGGCAGCGGCCGGTTGGCGGTTTCAGGAATGAGCATGATCGGAATGAGCGCAATAGCGGCTGCGATCATCAAATAATAGGCCGGGATGAAATTGTTGCCCGTCTGGCCGATCAGCCACTGGATAATCAGCGGCGCCGTACCGCCGAACAGCGACGTCGATACGTTATACGCGATCGCAAAACCGCCGTAGCGCACCCGGGTGGGGAAAATCGCCGGCAGCGTTGACGGCATGACGCCTGCCAGCATGACAGTCAAAAGCCCCAGAATCGCAAGGCCTCCGACAAGACTCCAAATGGTCGTCAGAGACAGCAGCCAGAATGCCGGCCACGCGAATACGATGAAGCCGATACATGCCGCGATCAAAAGCGGCTTACGCCCTGTCCGGTCGGACAAGCCGCCGAACAGAAAGATAATGCTCATCATCACCAGCTGTACCAAGATCAGCAGCCCCGAGGCTTCCCAGGTACCGATCTTGAGGATGGTCTCGAGATAACTCGGCAGATAGGTCAGCACGGTGTAGTAGGCGATGTTCAGAATCAGCGTCAGGCCGATACACAGCAACAGTTGACGCATATGGTTGGTGACCACTTCGCCCAGCGTGCCATCGGCTTCGTTATTCTCCTGGGCTTCCTCGAACGCCGGGCTGTCTTCCAGGCGCAGTCGCAGATACAGACCAAAAAGCCCGAGCGGTGCGGCACAGAGGAACGGTATACGCCAGCCCCATTCGGTAAAGGCTGCATCGCCCATCGAGATCTGTGTAATGAACACCAGAGCCGAGCCCACGATATAGCCCCCCAGCGTGCCGAACTCTAGAAAACTGCCCAGAAAGCCGCGCGTCTTGTCCGGCGCATATTCGCAGATGAAAGTCGCCGCACCGCCATATTCGCCGCCGGTTGAAAAGCCTTGAATCAAGCGAGCGACCAGCAGGCCGATGGGCGCCCAGATGCCGATCTGGGCATAAGTCGGCATGAGGCCAATCATCACGGTGCCCAGCGACATGAGGATGATGGTGGCTGCCAGCACCTTCGAGCGCCCGATCCGATCGCCCAGCGGGCCGAAGAACAATCCGCCCAGCGGGCGCACAGCGAACGCCACGGCGAAAAACATCAGCGACTTGAGAAGCGAGTCGCCGCCGGCGCCCTGCGCAAAGAAGACGTGGCCGATGGTACCGGCGGTATAGGCATAGATGCTGAAGTCGAACCACTCGAGCGCGTTGCCCAGTCCGGCGGCGGTTACCGCCTTGCGCACGTCATCTGAATCGACCGACCGATCATCGGCTGCAGTGCTCGCCATAGACCCCTATCCCTGCGCATAAGCGCTTGCGTTGTTTATTTCGACGCTAGCACCTTGCCGATGCCTGCACAATGAAGCGGAGCGCGCTTGTCTTCATCGCGACCACCACTTATGTTGACAAGACTGAATGCATTGACGTCTTAAAAGGAGACGCAACATGCCCGTACGCAAGGCGAATGCCCAATGGCAAGGCGATCTGAAATCTGGCAAGGGCCACATGAAACTGGCCAGTGGTGCCTATGAAGGCCAGTTCTCGTTCAAGACCCGCTTCGAGGACGGCACGGGCACCAACCCAGAAGAACTGATCGGGGCCGCCCACGCCGGCTGCTTCTCGATGCAGTTTTCGGCCATGTTGGCCGAAGAGGGCCACGCGCCGGATTCGGTCGAGACCGAGGCCAAGGTGCATTTCTCCACTGACGGCACGCCAACCATCGAGAAGATCGAGCTGATTTGTCGCGGCAAGGTGCCCGGCATGGATGATGCCCAGTTTAAGGACATCGCAGCCAAGGCCAAAGACGCGTGCCCGGTGTCGCGTCTTTACAAAGGCGCCGATATTGAGCTGGACGCGGCTCTGGAAAGCTAGATCGCGCGTTAGCGCAAGCGAGCCGGGCCATGTGCCCGGCTTTTTTATGGTTACTCGATCAGGCTAAGGACTGTCTTATGAGCGATAAACCCAAAATCTATACCGCACCGTCTGCATTTCCGAACCCGCAGCGCCTGCGGCTTTTCATGCACGAAAAAGGCATCGCCGAGGCCTATGAAGAGGTGCAGCTGGATATGGCGCCCGGCGGCGAGCAGCGCGCCTGGGCCCATTTGAAGCGTAACCCGTTCGGCGAAGCGCCTACGCTGGAATATCAGCCCGGCCACTATCTGAGCGAAACGCCGGCCATCGTGACTTATCTCGACGCACAGCATGACGGGCGAAAAATAACCGGCGATGACCCGCTAACGGCTGCCCGGGATGCCATGTGGGACCAGCGGTGTTATCTGCACGTACTGTTGCCGATCGTGACCATGTTTCACGTGCTGCACACCGGCCTGGGCTTCAAGCTCGAGCCGACATACAACCCGGCTTGGGGCGAATCCCAGCGCAAGAAAGCACTCGCCCACGCTGGGCTGGTCGATCAGCATCTAGCCGATGGACGTGCCTGGCTGCTGGACGGTGACGCACCGACGTTTGCCGATATCACGCTGGCCACCGCCGTAGCGTTTTCCAAATTCGGTCCGAACGAAACCCCGCTGGACGAGCGCTTCGAGCATATCGATGCCCATTGGCAGCGCTGGAAAGAACGCGACGCTTTCAAGACAGCTTATGGCGACGGGGGCAGCGGCCTCGACGAACTGGCGCACCTGGCCGGATAGCGGCCTTAGGTACACGTTTGCGGCGATCGATTTTGAAACAGCCATTGACTTTTCATCGATCGTCGCAACGTTAAGCCGCTCACCAACGAAACATCACGCTCAAGAGGCGGTTATGGAAGCCCAGCGCGACAACGTCGTCAGCATTCACTACGTACTGCGCGATACCCAAGGGGAAATCATCGATCAGTCGGCGGAAGGCCAGCCGCTGTCGTATCTGCACGGCCACGACAACATCGTGCCGGGCCTGGAAAAAGCGATCGAAGGCCACGCCGAGGGCGACGAAGTCAAAGCCACGATCGAGCCCGATGAAGGTTATGGACCGTATCGCGAAGAGCTGGTTCAGAAGGTCAACCGCGAAGCCTTCCAGGGCGTCGACGAGTTGGCCCCGGGCATGAGCTTCCGCGCCGAGTCCGATGCCGGCCCCATGGTCGTCACGGTCAAGGAAGTCGAAGGCGATGAAGTCACGGTCGACGGCAACCACGTTCTGGCCGGGCAAACGTTGGACTTCACGGTGAACATCGCGGCCGTGCGTGAAGCCAGCGACACCGAAAAAGAGCACGGTCACGTGCACGACGAGCACACGCACGCCGAGTAATCTCAGCTAGCGTTACCGTGAGGTCTGTCATGTCCGATAGCAACGTACTGCTGATCACCGGCGGCTCGACCGGTATCGGTGCGGCCACCGCAAGAGCGGCCGTTGCCGACGGTTATCGTGTCGCACTTGCGGCCCGCACCGAGTCGAAATTGGCCGAGCTTGTCGATGAACTCGGCGGCCCGGACGTGGCACTGCCGATCACCTGTGACGTGACCGACAAAGCGTCTCAGCAGGCCATGGTTGAGACCGTGCTCGAGCGCTTTGGGCGCATCGACGCGGTCTTTGCCAACGCCGGTATCGGTGGCAAGCCGGGCGGCTTTACCGGCGCCGACAGTGATGTCTGGAAGGACATGATTCTGACCAACGTCTACGGCGTCGGCCTGACCATTCAGTGTTGCGCGGAAGCGCTCAAAGCCAGTCGCGGGCATCTGCTGATTACCGGCTCGGCCGCCGGCCGGGTGACGATCCCGGGCTCGATGTACAGCGCCACCAAATGGGCCGTCAGTGCGATCGGCTATGGGGTGCGCGAAGAGCTGCGTGGCACCGGCATCCGAACGACGCTGATCGAGCCCGGCATGGTCGATACACCGTTCTTCGATGAGTCGCCCGAGCATGCTCTCACCGATCGCGATATCGCTAATGCGGTGATGTACGCGCTGGCGCAGCCTTCCAGTGTGGACGTTAACGAAATTCTCGTGCGTCCCACCCCGGCCGTGGACGCGACAGACTGACGCGTTCGCTGCGCGTTGATTAAAAGCCGTTGTCGACAGGCTCGACAACGGCTTTTTTATGCGCTCAATGAGGCCCGGAAACGAGCAGGTAGCCGGCCAGCCACCCTTCCATGCCGCCCGGAGAGCGTGCGCGTATCCAACCGTTCTGTCGCTTGAGCACCGTAATTTCAGCGTCGCGTGACAGCTGACCGATAACCCGCGCCGAACGGTTAGGCTTGGCGCGCAGATTGGCTGACCCTACGCCGACATGCATCGTCTCGGTTTGGCTTGTTGAAACATTAGACGGTTTCGCTTTCGCGTCCTGTGTCTCGTTAGCCGAAGCTGACTCGGCGGGTTCGGGCACTGGCGCGGATGTGGTGTCGTTCGCGCTCGGCTCAGTTGTCTCGCCAGCGTCGCCGGCGGCGGTGCTAGCCTTTTCGGCGGCCGGCTTGGGCTGTGCGGTCGACTGGCTTGTGAGCGGGCGCTTGTCCGCGGCCGGCTCATCGTTGGCCAGCGGCGCCAGCGTATCGGCCAGTAGAAAGTTGGCGATCCAGCCGGTCTCGTAGGTCTTGGGAAACAGGACTTGGGTCCATTTCGGCTCGCGCGCGAGCACGACCACGACGGAATCGCTGTCGGCCTGACGCACCACGCGGGCCTCGCTGTCGGGCTGGTCACGTACGTTGACATCCTTGGCGTTGACGTGGCGCTCGGGCAGGTCATCAACGATATGCGGCAGGTTGTCGATTGCCGCCCCGTTACCGGCGGCCGCGGCACGCGCGGTCCAGAACGCGGCCTTGCCCGTGTTCTGCGGCACGCCATCGCCTTTCATGTAGAGCACGCCTAGATTGTTCTGTGACGCCGCCTGGCCGTCGTCGGCACCGCGACGAAACCAATGGGCCGCTTTGGCAGCGTTCTTGTTCACGCCCTTACCGGCTTCGTACATGATGCCCAGGTTGTGTTCGGCCCGTCCGTAGCGCTGCTTGGCGGCTTTTTCGTACCAGGATCGCGCCTTGGCATAGTCTTGCTCGACCCCGAGGCCACGATCGTAGAGCACGCCCAGGTTGTACTGCGCGGCGGCATCTCCGGCCTCGGCTCTCGGCTGGGTGGTGGCCAGCACTTTCTTGGCCTGCTCAGGCGTCATCTGGCTGTCGAGATCGGCGGCTCCTGCCGTCGTGACCAGACCGATAGTAATAACCAGTGCCCAAACAATTGACCTCAGGGTCATGACGCTCCTTTTCTTCGACGCCCGCACAAGAGACACAAACTAAACCGCTAGGCCGGTGAACGCGAGCCGGATCACGAAAGCTGTCTACGATGCCATGCTCTGAAGACAGTAACGGAACACGCATGTTATCCTGTAACGATATTCAGCGTTTGCGGAACTCTCGGCTTGTTGTTCTCGTCTGCCGCCCACCGTATTGATCGACGTCACATCGTGGTTGCACAAGCGCGGCCGCAGCAAACCCTATGAAACGCAGTGCGGCCGAAGCTCACACGAGCAAAAGCGCGTACATGCCTGGCACGGCGGCAACATTATCCCTGGGCCTGGGCTGGCTGGTCTGGCTGGGCTTGGTCGTCACGGCAGAGATTCAAGGCATGGCAACGCTCAGCGGGTTGGCCATCTTCGGCGCCCTGGCGCTCATCGTGGGTGCGCTCGCCAGCCTGGGCGCGGTGTCCGAGCGCACGATCGTGCTCGCCGATGCAGCCGCGGGCGGCGCGATGCTAGCCGCCGCCCTGGTATTCGTGGTGCCACACGCGTTGATCGCGCACGCGCTGCCGGGCACCGCGGGACTCATCATCGGCATACTGGCAGGCTTGGCACTCCATCGTGTCGCCCGTGGAGCGATGGATCAGGTGGCGTTGACCGGGCTAACGCTGCACACCATCAGCGCTGGCGTAGCCATCGGCGCACTGTATACGTTCCTTCCGGCTCTTGGCTGGACCGCCGGCCTGGCGATCCTCGCGCACAAAGCGCCCGCCGGCTATTTGTTGGCTCGTCGTCTTCGTCAGGCGGATCGATCTCGTACATTGGTGGGATGGCCGGCCATGGCGACTGGACTCGGCGCCCTGGGCATTGCCATCATGCATCCGACATTGCCGATTTCCAGCGGGTTGATGTTCGGCATCGCAGCCGGTCTGTTCGCGTTCGTAGCCCTTGGCTTTATTCGCGACAGCGCCGGCTTTGGGCAGAAAGACACGGGGTTCTGGGTCGCGGCCGTGGCCGGCGCCGCCGTCATTGCGCTGGCGGGATGGTTTCTCGCTTCAGGTGGTTGACCAGAAACAAAAAATTTTTCACGCCACCAAACTTTTTGCGTTTAGCGCTGTCTAGCTACCCGTAGCGAAGCGTTACGTGAGCACCAACGTCGCGACACATTGGGGGTTCGACGTTGCCTCGAGGGTTTTGAATGCGGATCAAACAACAACGATACGCCGGCGTTGCTGGTGTAGTGGGATTATCTTTGTGCATGGTCAGCGCGGCCGGGCATGCTGCGCCGGGCGAAGCCGGAACGGGGCTTTCCTCCGCCCGATCCAAGCCCACCGCTGGCCCGAATCACGAAATGCGGATCACCCCGCTTGCGGATAACCAGATGCAGGCTGCTGACGCGCTGGGCCTGACCACGACGCCGCAAATCACACCGTGGGAACAAATCACCGTACGCGGAGGCGATACCCTGTCCGGCGTTTTCAAGCGTGCCGGTCTACCGGCCAGCGCTTGGGTGGCGCTGCTGCACCAACCCTCTGCTCAGGTCCTCAAACGCTTGCATCCGGGCGATATTCTGCATTTCCGCAAAACCCCAACCGGCCAGCTCAGCGAACTGAGATTCAAAATCGACCGCCTGCGTACCTTGTCGGTCAACCGCGACCGCCGCGGCCTGGTGGCAATGATCGATCATCGCCCGACCCAGACCCGCGAAATTCTGGCGTCGGGCACGATCGACGGCTCGCTAGCAGAATCTCTGGCTCAGGAAGGCGTACCGTCACGGGTGACTGAGCAGCTTTCACAGATCTATCGCTATCGGCACGATCTGGACACCCTGCATCAGGGCGATCGTTTTGCCGTCATTTACAACGCGATTTACGCCAATAACGAAGAAATCGGCACCGGCGAAATCGTATCCGCGCGAATCACTACGAACCATCAGATCCTGGAGTCGTTCCGCGCTAAAGACGCTCAAGGCCACATGGCTTACTACGACGGTACGGGTGCGGCGTTCGAGCCGAAGTTCAGCCGCAAGCCGGTGGCCTACACACGTATCAGCAGCCCGTTCAATATGCACCGGCTGCATCCGGTCACCCATCAAGTACGTCCACACGAAGGTGTCGACATGGCCGCGCCCATCGGCGCGCCGGTCCATGCTGCAGCCGACGGCACGGTTAAGTACGCCGGCTGGATGAGCGGTTACGGGCGACTGGTCGAGTTGAAAAACGCGGCCGGCTACAGCACGCGCTATGGCCATCTGCACCGTTTCCGTTCGCATCTATCGCCGGGTCAGCACGTCTCCCAGGGCGACATCATTGGTTATGTCGGTGAATCGGGACGCGCTACGGGGCCGCATCTGCACTTTGAAATCCGCCACGACGGCGTACCGCATAACCCATTGACTATGAAACTGCCAGGCGGTCATGACCTGCCCGAAGGTCGGTTGGCGCGCTTCAAACGCCATATCCGTCCGCTGATTGCACGTATGTCACCGGCGCCGACGACCTTGTTGGCCAAGACGGCCTCGACGCCGGATAACAGCCGGACATGTCTGGGCCATGACGGGTTCCAGACCCTGCTCACACAAGAACAGTCACAGGCCGACAACGGTATTTTGTGTCTTGCAGACCGCGCGTCGAATGCCTGATAGACACTCATGGACGCTCTGCACGACCCTCACGGGTCGCGCAGGGCCGTGCAGAGCTTCTTTACGCGGGCCCGTAAACCGCACATAAAAAAGCCGCGCTGGTCAAAGCGCGGCTTTTTTTAGCTGGGAAGACGGAATCTATCGGTGCCAGCGGCCCCAATGGTCGTGGCGACGATCGTGACGCCAATCACGGCGGTAGCGGTCATCCCGGTAACGATAATCATCGCGTTCGTTGATTTTATCGGCGATCACAGCGCCACCGGCGCCGCCCAAGCCGCCACCGATGACCGCGCCTGTCTGGCCGCCCATGGAGCCACCGACAGCGGCACCGATTGCGCCACCCAGGCCACCGCCCAGCGCGCTGTTAAGCGTGTCACCGGCCAGAGCCGAACCACTGGCACCGGCCAACGACACCGCTGCCACGAAGGGAATGAAAAGTCGACGCATGACGTGTTCCTATTCTTGCGATCCTGGCCGTCATTTTATCGCTCTTCATTTAACCGTGACTGAACGGAGTTAACGAAGTATGTTTAGTTTTTGTTCAGCCGGCGGTCGAGCAACTCTGGCAACGTGCGCAACATACTCCTTATACATAAGTTTTTATGGATATCATCCGCATTATCCTATCGATCCTCTTGCCGCCCGTCGGCGTCTTCTTGCAGGTTGGACTGGGCTTGCAGTTCTGGATCAATATCGTATTGACGATCTTGGGCTATATTCCGGGCATCATCCACGCGGTCTATATCATCGCCACACGTGACTGACCGCTGACGGAGCTGAGGGCATTGGTTGCATTGACCAACGACAGTCCTCATGTCCGGGTTCTTCGTATTCGCATCGGCGAGCCGTGTCATGTCTTTTGATATCTCTGTACTGGATCTGGTGCCCGTGCCCAGCGGCACTGCGCCCTCGCAGGCGCTGGCGGATACACTGGCCTTGGCCGAAACCGCTGAAAAGGCGGGGTATAAGCGTTATTGGATTAGCGAACACCACAGCATGCCGGCCATCGCCAGCGCCTCGCCTGAAGTACTGCTATCCCGCGTTGGTGCGTTAACGCAGCATATCCGTATTGGCTCGGGCGGCATTATGTTGCCCAACCATGCGCCGATGCGCGTGGCTGAACATTTCAAAGCCCTAGAAGCGCTCTACCCGGGCCGCGTCGACTTGGGGCTAGGCCGGGCCCCCGGCTCCGACGCTCGAGCCAATCGAGCGATACACGCCCGCTCGGGCGAGCATTTCGTTGCCATGCTCGACGAAATGCTTGCGCTATCTGAAGACAGCTACCCGGTCGATCATCCTTATCATGGCGTGCGTGTCATGCCCGAGGATGTGGGGCTGCCGCCTATCTGGATTCTGGGCTCGTCGGGGGCCAGCGCCGGCTTCGCGGCCGATCGCGGTTTTGGTTACAGCTTCGCCAGCCATTTCAGTCCGATGGCCCCCGATGCGGCACTGAACGAGTATCGCCGACAGTTTCAGCCGTCGGCGCAATTCCAGGCGCCGCACACTATCCTTGGCGTATCGGTCATCTGTGCCGATACCGAGGCACAGGCCCAGCATCTGGCACAGACCGTGGATCTGATGTGGCTGCGATTGCGCAAGGGCGAATTTGCTGCCCTGCCATCGCCTGAAGAGGCCGCGGCCTATCCGTATTCGGAGCTCGAGCGCGCTGCGGTGTCCGATAACCGAGCGCGGCACGTCATCGGCACGCCCGAACAGGTCGCTGATCGGCTGTCATCGCTTGCCGAGCATACGCAAGCCTCTGAGTTGATGATCGTGTCTAATATCCATGACCAAGCAGCCCGGCTCCGCTCTTACGAGCGGGTTGCCGAGGCTTTGTCTACCGAACGATTGCGTTCGCCCATGGCAACGCGCGCCGGTTGATATGACACACTCGTGACAAACGAGCCATTTTCTTAAATTCCGGCCGGACTGTTTCAAGATGACCCAAACCGCTCGATCGGCCGCGTCGTCGGCTGTTCCAAAGCTCGATGCACAGCTTTGCTTTGCGCTGTATACCGCATCCCACCGCATGACGCGGGCTTATCGGCCCATGCTCGATGCACTGGGGCTGACCTATGTTCAGTATCTGGTGATGCTCATTCTCTGGGAGGGCGCGCCGCAGTCGGTCGGAACGCTCGGTGAGGCGCTGTATCTGGACAGCGGCACGCTCACACCGCTTTTGAAGCGCATGGAAAAGAACGGCCTCGTCTCGCGTCGTCGCGACGTAGACGACGAACGCCGAGTGATGATCGAGCTGACCGAGCATGGCGATCGCCTGCGAACCCGGGCCCGGGACGTCTCCGATGATGTGATGTGTCGTATCGACACCAGCCCACAGCAGGCTGAAACACTACGCCGTGAGATCATGGCGCTTGTCCAGCGTATCGATGCCTACGACGCAGCCAACGGCTAGACGCCGTTTTTTGTTCGGCGGCCCCTAGTCCGGAATATGGTCGGCCCATTCGGCGGGTATATGTGCCAGCCGCGGATAGTCGATTGAGGCGAGCGTGGCCGGGTCGGCCTGCCACGGCGTATGTCGCCATTTGGCCGGCACGGCTTCAAGCTCGGGCAGCCAGTGCAAAATATATTCGCCGTCGGCGTCGTAACGACGCGCCTGGGCGAGTACGTTGAAGCCGTTGTCGCGCTTATCGGTGCCCACGCCGGCCACGGTCGCCCAATTGCACCAGTTGCTGGCGACGTCGTAATCCAATAATCGCTCTTCGAACCAGGCTGCGCCCCAGCGCCAATCCTGAGCCATATCGCGAGCGAAATAACTGGCGACATTCTGGCGACCGCGATTAGACATATAGCCGGTCTCGGTCAGCTCTTTCATATTGGCGTCGATGAACGGCACGCCCGTGCGCCCGGCCTGCCAAGCCTCGATCGATGAGGCATCCACCGCCGTCGGCCGGTCGCCGCGCCCGATGATGCCGCCGCGTGAGAACAGGCGCGCGCCCACCCGGGCCAGCGTCCAATGAAAAAACTCACGCCAGCGTAGTTCGAAGATCAGCCAGTAAGTGGACTTGTTGGCCGTAACCTGGGCCTCGTACGCGGCTACGCGCGCAGCGATTCGACGCGCCGACAGACAGCCGGCTGCCAGCCAGGGCGAGAACTTCGACGAGTAATCGTCACCCAGCAGACCGTTGCGTGTCTTCTTGTAGACCGCAAGCCGGTCGGTCTCGAACAGGTAATAAGTTAGACGCTCTTGCCCGGCGCGCTCGCCGCCGGTAAACCGCGGCGCATCCCGCCGCCAGGTGCTTACATCGACCTGCGTTAGCGCCAGGCCAGCCAGCTCGCCCGGCCCGGGCAAGACTTCCGGAGCAGCGATCGGCGCCCGGTTATCAATGGCGTCTTCGATTTTCTTACGAAACTTCGTGAACGTGGCCGGCACATCGGCCGGTGCAAACGGCAAATCCTCGAGCCGATAGAGGGTGTTGTCGGGCGAGCATACGAGTTCGCAGGCCTCGCCCAGCGCATCGTTGACGCGCTTGAGCTGGGCGGCCTCATCGGGGGCTCGTTCAATTTCAGTGTGTACCGAGTCTGCGCCGGTCTCTGCCGCGATCGCCGACAGCACGTCTTCTGGCTCACCGTCCAGGATATGCAGCGTTTGGCCGAGCTCGCCCAGTTGTTCAGCGAGGTCGAGCAGCGCCTCGGCCACGAAGCCGGCACGATGTGGGCCCACGCGTTGACAGTCGCCGTAGTCGCTCTTCGCGGTAAAGCGCTGGTCCACGCAGTAGACACAAATCAGCTGATCCGCGTATTGGCAGGCCGCCGCCAGGGCGGGATTGTCGTCAAGACGAAGATCGTTTTTGAACCAGAGTATTGTAGTCGTCATCCATCACGCTTTTTGTGGGCAGACCGACAGGCCTTACTGCAGTATTTGACCTGGTGCCAGTCCCTGGCCCATTTCTTGCGCCATTTGAAGGGCCGGCCACAGTGCTCGCAGATCTTTTCCGGCAGATCCGCTTTCTTCTGCATCTTGGCCATGTCAGCCGGGCGTATCGGCGTCGGGCGCGCCGGGCCGGCGCATGACGATTTCGCCGTGATGCATCTCGCCGGTGTCCTCAAAGCCCAGGCTGGCATACAGCGCCCGCGCGCCTTCGTTGTCGGGCAACAAGCTGATCGACAGGGCCGCCCCCGGATGGTCTTCGCCCAATGCGTCAATCAATGCCACGAGCCCAGCGCGCCCGTAGCCGTGCCCCTGCCAGCGATAGTCGATCATATAGCGCGGGATATTGTAGGCATCGCACCAACTTAGATACTCATACATCACAAAGCCGATAACGGTTGCACCGGCCACGATGGCGCGGGGCTGGCAGGTGGGCTCGACGTAGGCCTCAGCCAGCGAGTAGAGATTGCTGGCCAGATTGGCGCTTTGCGCATCCGCCACCCGCAGCGCGATCACGTACTGCCAGTTGGACCGCGTGATCGGCGCGAGCGTCACCGGCAGGCGTGTCGGCCGCGTGTCGCCCACGGGCGCGTTCAGATCACTCATGCCGGTCTACTCGCCGTCAGCAAAGGCCGAGTTATGAAAATCGGCGATCTCGGCGACCTCGGCCATGCCCGGCTCGCGCGGCTCGGCGGGCGCGCCGCCGGCCATGACCTCGAGTGTCGTGCGAGTACATTTGGCGAGCGTATCCGGGTTGTAGCCGCCTTCCAGCGCCATCACCAGGCGGCCCTGGCAATAGGTGTCCGCCAGGCGCTGCAGAATACCGGTCAGCGCCGAGTAGCCGTCGTAGGTCATGCTCAGACACAACTCGGTGATATGCGCATCCATGCCGGCCGAGACCATGATGAGATCGGGCTTGAACCAGTCCACGGCCGGCACGAGGATATTTTCAAAAGCCATGATCATGGCCCGGTCGCCGGCCTCGCCCGGCAGGGGCACATTCACCGTGGTGCCCTCGCCCAGCCCCTCGCCGACTTCTTCCATCTGGCCGGTGCCGGGATAAAACGGTGCTGCGCGATGGGTATCGAAAAACATCACGCTGGGATCAGCCGCAAAGATATCCTGGGTACCATTGCCGTGGTGGGCATCCCAGTCCACAATCAACACGCGCTCGGCGTCCCAGTGGGCCTGGGCGTGGGCCGCCCCCACGGCGATGTTGTTGAACAGGCAAAAACCGCGGGCGCGAACCGCGTTGGCGTGGTGTCCGGGCGGGCGACAGATCACGAACGCCGAATCGCTGGCGCCCTCGAACACGGCGTCCACAGCCGCGACCACCGAGCCGGCGGCGATCTCCGCGGCCTCCATGCTGCCGGCCGAAATAGCAGTGGTATCGATATCCAGCCAGGCCTGCTGGCCTTCGAGCTCGTGCAGGCTTTCGATGTACGAGGTGGTATGCACACGCTGGAGCTGCTCCAGACTCGCCTTGTAGCCGGGGGCGAAGACCACGCCCGGTACGGGCTGGGCCTGCAGCAGATCATAGACAGTGGTCACGCGGCCTGGATGCTCGGGGTAGGACCACTTGGCATCCACACCCAGCCCCAGCCCATCCAGAATGCCGCGCACCCGGCTGTTCATGCGTCCGGGCAGGAACGGCTCCTCGGCCTCGGGCCGGGGTTTGAGCATGCGCTCGTCATAGAAGACTTTTACGTTTCGATCACCTGCTGGCATACACACGTCTTCCTTGTTGATCGTCCGGACGGTACATCGTTTACGGCAACGTTATCGGTGCCTATAGCAGATGTTTCATGAACGATCACCCATTAAACCTTTAGCCTCGGCCTGTTTGAGCGCAATCAACGTACGCAGCATCGACAGCCTCGGTACGGCCACGCCATAGCGCTCGGCCAGATCACACACGTTGCCCAGAATCGCCTCGATTTCCAGTGCCCGTCCGGCCCGATAGTCGAGCGCCATACTGTTGCGGTACGCGTTCATCGTGCGCGTTGCGGCGATATTTTTATCGATCGCCGCCTCGGACAGCGTATGCCCGTCTGCGGCGGCCACGGCCGCCACTTCGGCCATCAGCGCTCGAATGAGGACCTCGCCGCCGGGCGTATCGAGCATGACGTTCGTATCGGTCCCGTCGGCCAGCACCGACACCGGATTGAACGGCGTATTCCAAAGACTTTTGCCCCAGCGATCGGCCACGATGGACTCGGTCGTGCGTGCGGCTATCCCGCCCGCCTCAAGCCACTCGGCCAGGCGGGTGGCCGCCGCATCGACGCCACCGGGCCAGTTGCCCAGTGATACCCGACCATAGGCGTGGTGATGCAGGCGGCCGGGCGCCACGCGCGAAACCGCCACGAAGGCCAGCCCGCTGACCAGGCGATGATCCGGCAGCGCGCGACGGATCGCCGGCTCGATATCGATGCCGTTCTCGATGAGCGCCACGACCGACTCCGGGCCCAGCCAGGGCGCGATCAACGCGGCCCGGTCCACGCCCGGCAACACCTTCACGCAGCAGACGACGAAATCGGCCCCCGGCACCGGGGTCGCCCGGGCGTCGTAGACCGCATGCGGCCGAAACGACAGATCGCCCAGCTCGGCGACATCGCTTTCGACGGTCAGGCCGTGCTCGCGCACGACATCGGCATCCGAGCGCATGACCAACTCGACCTGTGCCCCGGCACGATGCAGGATCGCCCCGTAGAAGCCGCCGATGGCGCCTGCCCCTACGATGACGACCCGCGGTATATCGCCCGACGACCGTTGTCCTGTTGCGCCCATATCAGCGCCCTGCCTCGCCGAGAATCAACTCGCTGCCGGGGCCGAGCGCGGCCAGCCGGGTCTCATCCGATCGCTCTCGAATCAGCGGCGTGGCCGAAACAAAGCCCTGACGGATCGCCACAACGTCGGCATGCGGATCGGTCACGGCATCGGGGTCGCGCACGAACGACAGGCGATAATCGGCGCCGCCGCTGCGGGCCACCTGTGGCGCGCGGATCATGCCGCCGACCTGGCGTGTGAAGCGAAGACCGGCCACGTCCTCGGCCGCGCCGTAGGGAAAATTCACGTTCCAACAGCAGCCGTGATCGGCGCGCATGGGCCAGAGCTGCTCGACCACCGCTGCCATCCAGGCCTCGGTTACGGAGAAGTCGATCTCGCTGGGCCCGTCGAACGCCTGGCTGAGCGCGATCGCCGGCAGCTCGAAGTGGGCCGCAGCCAGGGCCGCCCCCACGGTGCCGGAATACATGACCGAATCCGACAGGTTGCCGCCCCAGTTTACCCCCGAAAGCACCAGATCGAACGCCAGGCCCTCGCACCAGGGCCCACCCAGGGCAGCCATCACGCAGTCGGCCGGCGTACCGCCCACGCTGTAGCGCCGTGTGCCCTGCTGTGTGATGGGCAGGCTCTGCTGCAGTGACAAGGCTTGGGCGGTGCCGCTGCGATTGCCGGCCGGCGCGAACGTCCAGACCTCATCGGCCAGCTGGTGGGCCAGGCGCTCGGCCACCGCCAGGCCGGGTGCGGCAATACCGTCGTCGTTGGTGACGAGAATCCGTTGGAGCTTATTCATTGTCTTGATTGTGACACGCGGGGCGGTGCGCTTGTACGACTCGCCGCGCAGCACGTGGCGTGCTAACAATACGCTGACGTATGGCAACCCAAGAGCAAGCGCCCATGTCCGAACTCACCCTGGAAAGCGGGGCCATCCAGGCCCACAGCGACGAACACGTGCTGCGTATCAACATCGCACGGGCCAACAAGCGTAATGCGCTGACCGCGGCCATGTATCGCGACCTATCCGCGGCCGTGGACTACGCCCAGGACAATGCCGATATCCGCGTGGTCTTGCTGACCAGCGACGGCGACATGTTCTGTGCCGGCAACGATATCGCCGATTTCGCCGATCGCGACCCGCACACCACCGGCGGCGACGATGTCGGCCCCGCGCTGACGTTCGTGGAAAAACTGGGCGCCTGCGACAAGGCCACGGTCATTGCCGTACAAGGCCAGGCCACCGGTATCGGCACCACCATGCTGCTACACACCGATCTGGTGATTGCTGCCGACGACGCCCGCTTCTTCACCGCGTTCATCGACCTGGCGCTGGTGCCCGAGGCCGGCTCCAGCCTGCTGATGCCGGCCCGGCTGGGCACCCAGAACGCCAATCGCCTGTTGCTGGCCGGCGATACGATCGACGCCGACGAAGCCAAAGAGATGGGGCTGGTGGCCTATCTCGTGCCCCGCGCCGAGCTAACCGCCACCGCCGATGCGCTGGTCGCCCGGCTGGCCGCCAAGTCGCCGGCCGCGGTCGCTGCCAGCAAGGCACTGATCCGCCGCGGTCTAGACGCCCGCCGCGTGGCCGAGCAGATCCGCGCCGAGGCCGATGTCTTCGGCGAGCGCCTGGCCAGCGACGAAGTTCAGGCCATCATGAACAAGTTCTTAAAACGCGGCTGACGGGGCCGGGCCCAAGCGCGGGCGCTCTTTCGCAGCGCCCGCGGGCTAGCGGCTGTTGGGCGCTAGAGCGCGTCGTCATAAGATAAGACGACGCGCCCTAGAGCAGACGTTTTCGGGCGGCCTGATACTCGCGGTTCAGCCGCGCCACGATATCGGCCACCGGCTCGGCGGTCTGGATATTGCCCACGCCCTGGCCAGCGCCCCAGATATCCTTCCAGGCCTTGGATTTGGACGAGCCGCCCGAGCCGAACGACATCTTCGATTTATCTGCCTCGGGCAGATCGTCCGGGTCCAGCCCGGCGTTTTCGATCGAGCCCCGCAGATAGTTGCCGTGCACGCCGGTGAACAGGTTGGAATAGACGATATCCGAGGCTCGCGACTCGGTGACCATCGTCTTGTAATCCTCGGGTGCGCCGGCCTCGGCGCTGGCGATGAAGCGCGTGCCCATATAGACGAAATCCGCGCCGAGCGCCTGGGCCGCCAGAATATGCTCGCCCTTGGTGATCGAGCCCGACAGGATCAACGGGCCGTCCCAGAACTGGCGAATCTCTGACACCAGGGCAAACGGGCTCAGCGTACCGGCATGGCCGCCAGCGCCGGCACACACCACGATCAGCCCGTCCACACCGGCCTCGATGGCTTTTTCAGCATGGCGCACGCTGATCACGTCGTGAAACACTTTGCCGCCATAGCTGTGGGCGGCGGCCACAACCTCGCCCGGGGGGCGCAGGCTGGTGATCATGATCGGCACCTTGTGTTCCACGCAGACCGTCACATCGTGTTCCAGGCGGTCGTTGGAGCCGTGGACGATCTGGTTGACGGCATAGGGGGCCACCGGACGCTCCGGCTCGGCCTCGCGGGTGTCGGCCAGCGCCTCGTCGATCTGAGTCAGCCAGTCGTCGAGTGCCTCCGCGGGGCGCGCGTTCAGCGCCGGAAACGAGCCCACGATGCCCGCCCGACACTGTGCAATCACCAGCTCGGGCACCGACAGAATGAACATCGGCGCGCCAATGACGGGCAGGCGCATCTGGGATAACAGCTGATCGGCTACGCGCATGAGACCTTCCTTGCTATGAGTACTCGATAGGAGCCTTGGCCGGCCGTCGCCTCTCGACGCCCTGCGCTCCCACCATACTCTAGCGTATTGTTTTTGCCACGCCTGCGTCAGCGTGCCGGCTGGGCAGGCTAGCGGCGGCGCTGCTCGATAACATAGTCGGTGAGCGCGCGGGTGGCCCGCTGGCGCCAGACGCGCGCCTGCTCCTGGCCCAGGCGATTCCCCAGATCGGCGTTGTCGCGCCTCAGACGTGACTGGACGAGCGCGATCTGTTGCGCCTCGAAGCGATTCCACGACCCTGCACACCGGGTCTGGGCGGTTTGTACGCTGGCACCGGCCGACAACGGCGAGCCGAGAATCAACGGCTGTACCGCGTGGCTCACGCACTGCCAGTAGTCGTCGTAGGCGGCCTGGCGCGCACGCTCCAGGCCGCCGGCGCAGCCCGACAATAGTGCTGCGGTCAGGAGAGAGAGGCTCAGCGATAGATAAGACTTCATGGGGCCAGTGTAGCGCGCCAATTCAGCGGGCCGCCGGTCGGTTAGGCTAGGTTATCGAGTAAAACCAATCAATTGCGCTCGTCATGAACCGACTTCTTGCTGTGTTGATTATCGCCGCGGCCGGCCTTGTGGCCTGCAGCCAGTCACCGGACACCGCAACAGTGGCCAAGGCCGTACAGCATCAGGTGCGCGCCAACCTCACCGACGTCAACACATTGGCCGGGCGCTTGGGCGGGGAGTCTGCACAACAGGCGCTACGCGCACTGGGCGCCCCGGAGCCCGACGAGATCACGGTCGAGCATCTCGAGATTCTGGAATCCAAGCGGCTGGACAACGGCGACTACACCCTGAAGGTCCATTACGACCTGGTCACGCCGGCCAACAGCCGCGGCGTGACCCGCACGATCCAGCTTCGCGCCGTGGATGACGGCTGGCAGGCCGTGGATTACGACCCGGCCTAGACCCGCGGCGCGTTGGAATCGCGGTCTTTCTCGCGATAGCCGTTTTCGTCTTTTTCTTGCTGGCTGCCGCGCGTAGGCCGGTCCTTGTCGTCGGTTTGCGGGCGCTCGCGCCGGCTCTTTTCGTCGTTGGGGTCAGTTGGACGGGGCATGGTCGGGCTCGAACGAGTCGGGTGTATAGCGCTGAATCTAGGGCGCCGGCCCGCCCAACACACCCGATCGGCCCGCACCAGCCAATTTCCGCGCCCGCCGGGAGCCTGTAGGCTAAGCGGTCGTTTTTTTCCACGGCCCTGCCATGTCTCGCGTCTATTCCTCTGCCGGCCATCAGGCCTTTATGTTCGATATGGACGGCACCGTGCTGACCTCCATCGCGGCCGCCGAGCGCGTCTGGCACCGATGGGCGCTCGATCACGGGCTGGATCCGGCCACATTCTTGCCCACGATCCACGGCAAGCGCGGCATCGACACGGTGCGCGACTCGGGCGTGACCGGCATTGATATCCAGGCCGAAGCCGACAAGATCATGGAAGCCGAGATCCACGATGTAGCCGGTATCGAGCCGATCGCCGGCGCGCCGGCGTTTCTGGCCGGACTGGACCCGGCGCGCTGGGCGATCGTGACCTCGGCACCGCGGCGTCTGGCCCAGGCGCGTATCGCCGCGGCCGGCCTGCCCATGCCGGGCGTGCTGGTCGCCGGCGATGATGTCGCTGCCGGCAAGCCCTCACCCGAGCCGTTTCACAAGGGGGCAGCCGCGTTGGGCGTACCGGTTACGTCTTGTCTGATCTTTGAAGACGCCGAGGCCGGCATTGTGGCGGCCACCGCCAGCGGCGCCGCACTCATGGTCGTCACCGCCGGCCACCCCGCGCCACTGGGCGCAGCCGCCGGCCACGAGCAGATCGTGGACTACACGCGCCTGACGACGCATCAAAACAGCGACGGGTGCCTGGTGCTAGCCGATCGTTAGCGCACCGGGCTGCACGCCCAGCTGGGCCAGCCGTGCATCCAGCAGGTCGGGAAAGCGTTTGTACCAGGTGGCGTTGAGCGGCGACGGGTGCGGCAGCGGATACACCCGAAACACATGATCACAGCCGTGGTGATCGGCCAGCGACACCTCGAGCCATTCGCTAAAGCGCGTCGCGCTGGCCCAGAACGCCTCGATGCGCTCGCGCTCGGCTTTGGATCGGCCGATGCCGAACCAGAGAAACGCTTCACGGCCCAGGGTGATCACGTCGCGGCCCTGCCAGGCATGGGTCATCAGCTCACGCATCAAGGGATGAAAGCGGCGCTTGGTCTTCATCGACCAGGCCTTATTGCCGACCGGCTTGTAGGGCACCGTGTTGGCCCAGAAGAAATCCTGCCCGGCGACTCGCGAGGCTTCGAAATCCGGCAGCTCGGCATCATGCAGCGCGCGATAGAGCCGCTTGCGCACCGCCTGGCCGCCGGCGCCAATGAACGGCTCGCCGTAGCGCACTTCGTCGCGGCCCGGGTCGCGGCCGAACACCCCCACCCGCGCGTCCGAACGGCCCAGCCCGATGATCGGCTCCAGCGGATCGGCTTCAAAGCGCTGGTAGATCGCGGTATCTATGCCGTCAGTGTCCTGCGCCAGCGCGCGAAACGCCTGGCGTTGATCATCGGTCAGCGGCATAAAACAGATCCTCGGTCAGTCAGCGGGCGGTGAGCGTAACGGGCGATCGTCACGGCAACAATCCGACGCACGACCTGTGCGCGACCGATGTCACATTTACATCAACCAATGATTGCTTTGTAGGCGCGGGCAGCGTAGCGTCAACTCGAACGCTTGGAGGATATGCCGTGACACAGCCCAACATCGATACCCACGCCCCGGCCGGCCACTCGGCTCTATTGCCCAAGGGGCCGTGGGCCCCGTTCATTCTGCGCATGCTCATCGGCGCCATGGATCGTAGCCGTTCATTGTCTCTGGCCGACCGACGCAAGCAGTACGGCAAGGATTTCACGCTGAAGCTGCCGCTGTTCGGCAAGGCCTTGATCATCAGCGACCCGGACAAGATCCGCACGCTGTTCAAAGCCGATCCGACCGAGCTTGGCAACATGGAGCCCAATCTGGGCCGGGTGATGGGCAAGGGCTCATTGTTTGCGCTGTCGGGTGACCCGCACCGCGCCCAGCGCAAGCTCCTGACGCCGGCCTTTCACGGTAACCGCCTGGCCGAGTATCGCGAGCTGATGGCCGAAGAAGCCCGCGCCGGCATGGCCGATTGGCCCGCCGGCGAATCGGTGGCCAGCCTGCCGGCGATGAACGACATCACCCTGCGTATCATCCTGCGCACGGTCTTTGGCGCCGAAGGCCGGGATCTGGATGCGCTGCGCGAGCTTCTACCGCGGCTGGTGAACCTGGGTTCGATTCTGGCGGCCACGCCGGTGCCCCGGATCGAGCTGTTCGGCTATGCCCCGTGGGGGCGCTTCAACCGCATGCGCGCCGAATACGACGCTATCGTGACGCGCCTGATCGAGAACGCCCGCGCCGACAGTGCCTACGAGCATCGCAGCGATATCCTGTCGATGATGCTGGGCGCGCGCTATGACGACGGCGCGCCGATGACGGATCAGGAAATCGCCGACGAGCTGGTCACGCTGCTGACCGCCGGCCACGAAACCACCGCTACCACCCTGGCCTGGTCGATCGAGCGTCTGCGCCGGCACCCGGACTTCATGCACCGACTGGTGGCCAGCCTGGACGCCGGCGAGACCGAACTGCTCGATGCCTTCATCAACGAAGTACAGCGCACGCGGCCGGTCATTGCCTTCACCTTTCGCAAGGTGCTGGCCGATTCCTACAGCATCGGACCCTGGCGGGCGCCCAAGGGCATGCACATCATGATCGCGATTGATCTGGTGCAGACCGACCCCGACCTGTTTCCCGAGCCGATGCGGTTCAACCCGGACCGGTTCGTGGGCGTTCGACCGGATCCGTATCAGCTGATTCCCTTCGGCGGTGGTGTACGACGCTGTATCGGCGCCGCATTCGCCCACATGGAGATGCAGGTGGTGCTGAAAACGCTGCTCACCGAGCACGTGCTCGAGCCCACGAGCGAGAAAGGCGAAGGCTCTTATTCCCGCGGCGTGGCCTTCGCCCCGGCCCGCGGCGGCCAGATCGTGCGCTACCCGCGCACCCAGAACGCCGCGGCTGCCTAAAGGTCAGTCGCGCTCACGACGCCGATCCGGCCTTGATGTATCTTTGGCGTCGGCCGGATCGCGTTCACGGCCTTTACGGCTATCCTGATAGGCCTGCCACGCCGAGCGTCCGGCCTGTTTCAGTCGCTCACGATTCTGTGGGTTGGACAGCCAGCGCCGTGCTTGATCGATTACCAAATGTTTGATCATGTCTGATCTCCGCGACGGACCACCGGTACGACGACCTCGTTACGCCGCAAAAACGACAGCGTCCACGGCGGATCGTAGAACCAGGCCGCCGGCTCGCCCGCGGCCCGCCAGTTGCTGCCTGCCAGCGCCTGAGTCAGCTGGGCAATATGGGTGTTGACCGCCTCATCCCCGCGACTGCCGGAAAAACGCGATACCGCATAGGTTTCGCCCGGCACCTCACGGAGCGTAACAGCTTGATCGGTCGGCGCCGGAGCCGTTTCCATCGTCCAGCGGCTGGGGAAGAAAAACCGGATACGCCAGCCGCGATCGGTGGCGCTTTGGGCCACCGGCGCGGTCATCTCGATCTTTTCCGACGACTGGGCCACCGGCGCCGTCATGGCGATTTCTTTGTTGCGGCGATTATCGCCGAAGATATAGCCCGCCAGACGCTTGAAGCCCTGACTACGGGCTTTTTCCACCGACTCGGCCTGTACGACGGTATCGGCCGCCAGGCGCGGTTCGTATTGTCGAATCTCGATGTCCTGGACCTGGTCGACCACGGTGTAGTCCGGCGTTTCTGTGCCGCCGCGATAGCCAAAGACCGAACAGCCGGCCAGTAGAACGCTGGACGCCACGCCGAGCCATGTTTTTACGCGATGTGTCGTCATGCCGTATTCGACAAGAGTCAGGTGCCAAACGGTAACAAATCCAGCTGACACGCCGCCGTCTATTCGGCTACGCCAGCCCCGGGGACGGCAGTTTCATGCGCACCAGACGCTGCGAACAACGTATCCGTAGCGCTACGCGCTTTCGCCGGGCCCGGCCCGTGGCAGACTGAACATCGGTCTTGAATCGATGGTTTGCATGAAACACACCGACAAGGAACGCGTACTCTGGGCCGCCCTGAGCGCCGGGGCTGTCATCGGCGCCAGTGTGATGGCGCGCAAGAGCGCCGACCACGCCTGGCGCCGGGTCCGCGGTGAATCACCGCCCACCGACGCCGCCGAGCCGGCCAACGGCTGGCGCGATCTCATCGTTTGGACACTGGCCAGCGGGCTGTCCGTGGCCCTGGCTCGCTTTGCAGCCCAGGGCGTAGCCAGCAAGCTCTGGCGCAAGAAACTCGGCCGACGACCGCCGGTGGATTAGCCCCGCACCGCGAGGCTCTGTTGCGGCACCTTGCGGAGATTGCGCATGTCATAGCCGATCGCGCGTACCCGCTCGACGAGCGCTTGATAGTCGGCCTCAGTGATCTCGGGTGTCGCGGCCATGATCCAGACGAAATCCCGGCGCTCGCGCGCCACGATCGTCATGGAATAGTCGGCGTCCACGTAGGCAATGACGAACTGCATCTTGATGGGCCAGATAAACTGCATGGCCCAGACGGCATTGCCGGTGTCGGGCACCACGAAGCCGGTCGGGTTCATGGTCTTGTGCTCGCCGTCGAAGCCGTCTTTTCGAAACGTGAAGGTCACGTCGACCTGGTTCCCCCGGCCACGACGATAACGCTCGATCGAATTATGCGCGGTACGGGTGATCTTGGGCGGAATATGCGCGATGACGTACCAATCGCGCATGTATCGATCGAGATCGACCGCCTCGGCGGTCGGAAACGACGCGTCTGGGACGATGCTGGACGCCGAAAAACCGAACGACCGATCGAGAAACGCAACCATGGCCGAAGCTCCAGGTAGGCACCGTCTGCCGACCGCTGGACAGTCCCCGCACTATGGCCGGCCCCGGGTGGTATCTACAATCCGGTGTTTCACCGAGCGTCAGCTGTCATTAAAACGCATACTTGGCCGAGAACTGGACGCGGTCCAGATTGCCGTCGGCCCCGGATTCCACCTCGCGCTCGGCGTAGATATATTCGCCGCCAAACGACAGGGGCGTGATCGGGTTCCAGATCAGGTTCACATGAAAGCTCGATGCGCTTTCGGTAGCAGCGTCGCGCGGGCCGTAAGCCGATTGGCCGTTGTTGTCGACCTGCAGCGTGCCTAGCACCACGTTGGAGCGCCACTTCGGCGCCCAGACGTGTTTGTAGGCCAAATAGCCCGACGCATAAGAAATCGTATCGACCTTGCCGTTCTCATCCAGCGTGCCGGCCGGGATCAGACCCAGCGCGACATAACGACCCAGGCCGTCGCCATAGGTCGAGAAGAAACGCAGGTCATCGCCGCCGTCGCCGATTTTCAGACGACCCGACAGACGCAGGCCATAGCCCAGTGCTGCGTCGTCGTCGAAGCGCTGGCCCGTGACCGGGTTATCGATGCCTTCATTGCTCACGCGGCGTACGAGCGCGCCCACGCCCACGTGGCCCAGGCGGTGGTCCCAGCGATAGTCACCCACGAGCTCCGGCCAGTCTTCTTCTTGTAATGTGGCCGTGCCACCGGCCGCGTTGTCGCGATCGTAGAATTCCTCGGTCACGCTCGGATTTTCCAGCGCCACCGCAAAGCCGTTCTTCGAGTATCGAATCTGGGTCTGTCGGATCAGGCTGATGGACTCGGCCGGGCCGATCTGGTCCAGCGTCTCGGGCGTGGCCGCGGTATCCATAAAGGTCGAGTCGGTCTGGCCGAACAGCCAGGTATTATCCAGCTCGAAGATCGCATCGCGCAGCCGCAGTCCGAACGAGCCGGTCGTGGCCTCGCTGGCTTCGTCGCCGAAGAAGTCGAACTCGACGTAGCCCTCGATCTCATGCCCTTCGAGCTGAGTGTTGGTCAGCAGGTTGATGCGGGTCCATCGCGCCGAAAAGTCCGTGGCCTCGGAGCCCGGCCCGCGGCCCACGTTGACCCTGGAAGGCGTATACAGCTCGCGCTGACGATCGGTGGAATCACCGTTGCTGAAATCGCTGTAGAGATAGTTGACTTTCACGTAGCCGCCGATATCGGCCGTGGTGTGATCGCCGATCGAAAACTCCAGCGGGTTATCGTCTTTCTCCGCGGCCTCGGGGTCGGCCTTGGCGAAGTCAGCCTGCTCGCCAGGCTCGTCGTCGATCAGCTCCTGGGCCACGGGTTCCTGAGAGAAATCCGCGCGAGGCGTCTGGGTCTGTCCGCCGGTGCTGCTATTAGTGTTGGCAGCCACAGCGGGCTCGCGCGCCGTGGTGCCGCTCGACCGTTGCCGGCGCGCCGCGCTACGCGGCTCATCGTCCTTGGGGACGCTCAAGCCGGCAGCCTGGATGATGCGTTCGAGCCGCTTGACGCGATCCTCGAGTGCTTCGACCGACGTTTCGGCCATGGCCGGCCCCGTCATACCGGCCACGCCGATGAAAAAAGCCGAAGTCGTTCGCGGGATCAGCCGCATAGCGCGTATTCCAGGTCGTTGTTTCACCGTCGCGCACGGTATAGAAGCCACTGCACACCTGCACTTAGACCAAAGTACCGATACCAACGACTGTATGGCGCATGCAGATTGAAACAATATTTTTAGCGGCCGGCCTATTAGCTGATATAAAACAGCATCCTGACCTGCTAGCGTCGAAGGATGTTTTATTTTTCAGGCCATCGCATGTCTGTTCTGAGAATGAGCGCGATCTGTCTATTATCGGCAACCGGCTGGCTGAGCGCAGGCGCTCCGGCCGTTGCTGCAGCCGAAAAAACCAGCCGCGTTCAGAGCACCGACTCACCGTCGGTTGAATTGTTCGTGCGCCACCAAGCGCCGGCTAAACAACAGGGGCCGTCGAAGGCGGTATTGTTCGTGCACGGGGCGAGCTATCCCAGTACCACGTTCGCCACACCGGTCGCCGGCGGGCCGAGCTGGATGGCGCGTATGGCACAGCGGGGCTACCACGCCTATGCCATGGATATGCGGGGCTACGGACGCTCAAGCCGACCGCCGGCCATGGGCGCCCCCGCCGCCGACAATCCGCCCTTCGCCCGGGCCGAAGACGTGGTCGGCGATATCGACGACGTCATCGAGTTCATTCGTCGCGATGCCAAGGTTGATACCGTAGACCTGGTGGGCTGGTCCTGGGGCACGGTAACCAGCGGGCTCTATGCCACTCGTCACGGCGACAAACTCAATCGGCTCGTGCTCTATGCCCCGGTTTACTCGACGACTAACCCGGCCTGGACCGACGAGCTGGCCGCCCCGGACGATCCCACCCAGCTAGGCGATATCGGCGCCTATCGAACGATCACCCGCGAAGCCGCAGATGCGCGCTGGGCCGAGCAGATTACCGCCGACTCGCCCACCGCCTGGCGCGACCCGACCGTGTTCAAGGCCTGGTTCAATGCCATGCTGGCCGCCGAACCGGGCGATCATCCGACGGCCGTGACCGCGCCCAACGGCGTGCTGGTCGATATCTGGCACATCTTCCACGAAGACCCGATCTACGACGCCGCCAAGATCACGACACCCACGCTGGTCATCCGCGGCGACGCCGATCCGACTTCGACCAACGCCGACGCGCTGGGACTGTTCCATCGGCTGTCAAGCGCCACCAAGCGGTACGTCGTGATCGGCGATGCCACACATTTCGCCGCGCTTGAGACGAACGCCCCGCAGCTGTTTGCCGAAACCGCGCTGTTCCTGGCCGGCGAGCAGTAACGACCGTTGAGGCGTTTCAGAGCGACTCACGGAGCACATTTTTGCGGATCTTGCCGGTCGCGGTCTTGGGCAGCTCGCAGAACACCACGCGCTTGGGGGCCTTGAACCGGGCCAGATGCTGTCGACAGTAGTCGATCAGCGTCTCGGCCTCGAGCGCGGCGCCGGGCCTTGGCGTGACAAACGCATACGGCACCTCGCCCCAGGTATCGTCGGGCGCGGCGACAACCGCCGCTTCGCCGATCTCGGGGTGATCGTAGAGCACGCTCTCGATCTCCAGGCTGGAGATATTCTCGCCGCCGGAAATGATGATGTCCTTGGCCCGATCCTTGATCTCCACGTAGCCGTCGGCGTGACAGACCGCCAGATCGCCGGTGTGAAACCAGCCATCGGCGAATGCCTCGTCGGTCTTGGCCGGATTGTCCAGATAGCCGGCCATGACGGTATGGCCGCGAATACAGATTTCGCCGATCGCAGCCCCGTCGCGCGCGACCGGCGCACCGTCGATATCCAGAACCGCGACATCCTCGATGGCATAGTTGGCCACGCCCTGTCGGGCCATACGCGCGGCCAGGGTGTCAGTATCCAGATCCGCCCACTCGGGCTGTCGCACACAGAGGGCCGCCGGGCCATAGGTCTCGGTCAGGCCGTAGAGATGCGTGATATCAAAGCCGATGGCCCCAGCCTTGCGAATCACGGCGGCCGGCGGCGCGGCCCCGCCGAGAGCAAAGGTCGCCGTGCGCGAAAGCGTCCGGCCGGCGGCATCGAAGGCTCCAATCAACGTATTGAGCACGATGGGCGCCCCGCAGAGATGCGTCACGCCGTGGGCCTCGATCTCATCGTAGATGCGCGCGGCGTCGATGCCGGGCAGGCAGACATGGGTGGCGCCGACGGCGGTCACCGACCAGACATAGCCCCAGCCGTCGCAGTGAAACATCGGCAGGGTCCAAAGATAGACCGAAGACGCGCTCATCTCGAAGGCCATGGCATTGCTCATGGCCGCCAGATAGCCGCCGCGATGATGATAGACCACGCCCTTGGGATCCCCGGTCGTACCCGAGGTATATGACAGGGTCAGCGGCGCCCACTCGTCGTCCGGCGTCACGGGCGCGAAATCGGCGCGGCCTTTGCCCAGCAAGTCCTCGTAGGCATGCCCGGTGTCCGGCAGCGATGTATCGCTGGCACGCATCCAAACGATGATCGGCGGCTCGGGCATCTGCGCACAGGCCGCCTGCGCGGTGTCGGCAAAGGCTGGGTCCACGATTAGAAGACGAGCCTGGCCGTGGCCCAGAATGAAAGCGATAGTACGGCTATCCAGGCGCACATTGATGGGGTTCATCACGGCCCCCGCCATGGGAACGCCGTAGCGGGCCTCGAGCATTTCATGCCGATTGCGCGACAGCACCGCCACCGTATCGCCGGCCACGATGCCGAGTGCTGCCAAGCCCGCAGCCAGCGCGACGGCGCGCTGTTCGAAGTCGCGATAACTCAGACGCGTATCACCGTCGATAATGGCGGTCTTGTCGGGATAAATCCGCGCGGCGCGTTTTAAAAAGCTGACCGGCGACAGCGGCGCATGGTTGGCGGCGTTTGGCGCCAGCTGTGCCCAGTCCGGCTGGCTCACGGCCTGGCCTGCGGCCAGTGCCAGAAATCGGCGCCCTCGGCCATGAGGGTCTTGGAAAAGACCATCTTGTGGACCTCCGAGGCGCCGTCGACCAGTCGCGCCTGGCGGGCATAGCGATAGATCCATTCCAGAACCGTGTCCTTGGAATAGCCTCTCGCGCCGTTAAGCTGTATCGCCGTGTCTACGGCCTTGTGCAGGGTCTCCGAGACGTTGACCTTGGCCATGGAGACCTCTTTCTTGGCAAAACTGCCCTGATCCAGCGCCCAGGCGGCGTGCATGGTCAGCAGCCGGCCGGTCTGGATCGCCATGGCGGCTTCGCCCAGCATGCCCTGTACGCCTTCGCGATCGGCCAGGCGCACGCCAAACGCCTCGCGCTCGGCGACGTAATCCGCGGCAATCTCCATCGAGCGTCGGGCCAGGCCCAGCCAGCGCATGCAGTGGGTCAGCCGGGCCGTGCCCAGGCGGATCTGGGTGACCTTCAGCCCGTCACCCACGTTCAAAAGCCGGTTGTGATCGGGAATCCGCAGACCGTCGAAGCGGATTTCACAGTGCCCGCCGTGCTCTTCCGGGCCCATGATGGGAATCCGTCGCACGATCTCCCAGCCCGGGTCGTCGGCGTGGAACAAAAACGCCGTCAGCCCTTTTCGCGCATCATCCGAGGTCTTGGCGATGAGGATGAAGTGCTTCGCCACCCCGGCGCCGGTGATGTAGTGCTTGTGGCCGTGGATGACCCAGTCGTCGCCGTCGCGGGTGGCCGTGGTCATCATCATAGTCGGGTCCGAGCCGCCGCCTGGGGCCGGCTCGGTCATGGCAAACGACGAGCGCACGGCACCGTCGACGATCGGCTGCAGGAACCGCTCTTTCTGCTCGGGCGTGCCGATCTTTTCCAGCACCAGCATGTTGCCGTCATCCGGGGCGGCAGCGTTGAAGACCACCGGGCCGAAGATCGAGCGATTCATCTCTTCGTAGCAGGCCGCCATACCCACGATCGACAGCCCCTGCCCGCCTCTGGCCACCGGCATCTGCAACGCCCAGAGCCCGGCCGCCTTGGCCTTGGCTTGCATGCGCGCTAGCAGGTCCGGGGCGATGTTCTCGTGATCGTCGTAGCTGGCCGGATCGGCCTCCAGCGGAATCAGCTCAGCATCCACGAAACGGCGGATAGCATCACGAAAACCGGCAACATCAGGCGCAAGCGAAAAATCCATGACCGAACCTATAGCGAGGACTGGAGATGACCGCCGTCGACGGCGATCGTGGTGCCGGTCATATAGCGCCCGGCGTCGGAGGCCAGCAGCAGCAACGCGCCGGCCAGGTCATCGATTTCTCCCAGACGCTTCTGGGGAATCCGGCTGACCATCTTCTGGCCGGGCGGCGTATCGAAGAATTCGCGGTTCATATCGGTGGCGATATAACCGGGGGCGATGGCGTTGACGCGGATATCGTAGCGGGCCCATTCCAGCGCCAGAGCCCGGGTGAGCTGCTCGACCGCGCCCTTGGAAGCCGCATACGGCGCCACCGCCTGGGCCACACGATGGCCCAGAATCGAGCTGATATTGACGATCGAGCCGGGCTTTTTCGCCGCGGCCAAGCGCTTGGCGCTCTCCTGTGCCACCCGCCAGACGCCGTTCAGATTGACTTCGATCGTCTTGAGCCAGTCGGCCTCGGCCAGCTCCATGGCAAAGCCCGGTTGAGCCACGCCGGCGTTGCACACCGCGATGTTCACGTCGCCAAAACACTCGCCCGCGCGGTCGAACGCGTGCGCGACGCTGGCCGCATCGGTCACGTCCATGGTCACCGCTTCGGCACGCCCGCCGGCCCGGGTGATCTGCTCGGCCACAGCGACCAGCGGCGCCTCGCGCCGGCCACAGAGCACCACGGCGGCACCGGCATCGGCCAGCGTTGTTGCAAAGCCGCTACCCAAGCCTGTACCGGCACCGGTCACGAGCGCTACCCGGCCCGTCAGATCGAATCGCTCCTGCATGGGCACTCTGTCCAAAACCCAAAACGTGAGCGATCGACCGTTTTTTGAATATGCGGCCTTCGTCGCACGCGGGCGCGCGTTTTAGACGCTTCCGTAGGGCCACGGATAGCCAGCGCTGTGTTCTTAACCGACGATCGACACGTGACCGGGCAATCGCCCGGCCCGTTCAACAGGAGCACGCTATGGATCAGGATCCCACCCAACTGGCCGCCTATTTCGAAGGCGCCGAGTTTCCCGCCACCGGTGGCGAGCTGGCTGGCGTAGCCGCCGGCAACGACGCGCCAAGCCACGTGATCGAAACGCTGCGACAGTTCGAGGGCAAGCACTTCGAGGATGCCAACGCAGCCGTCAAAGCCCTGACCGAGCAGCAGTAATCGCTGCCGGGTGTCCGGCGGGCCACGCGCCCGCCGACCGGACGATCAAGCGTCGATGGCGTCCTGGATCAGGCCCTGCGCGCCGTCGACGAACACGTTGGCCGCCAGCTCGAACTGGTGCGAGCGGCTTTCCAGAAAATGCACCAGATAACCGGCGGAGTTGGGTAGGACTAGCACGTCGTTGCGGGCCAGTCCCCGCGGAAAGACAAAACGCCGTTTGAAGATGAACTCGGACTCGGTGCAGTAGGTCCCGGTCAGATACGCCTCGAGCGCCGGCGACTCATCCCGCGTGCCGCCCGGGGCCAGCATCGGGTCGAACATCACCTCGGCAAAGCCGGTGCGAAACTGCGTGCGATTCATTTCGATGCCGGCAACATAGCGCCCGGCCGTGTCCTGCTTGACGTGGACGACCCGCGCCAGAGTAAAGCCGCAATCGTCGAGCACGCTGCGCCCGGGCTCACAGCGCAACTCGACATTCAGCTCGGCTAGATGCGCATGTAATGCCCGGCCGTCGTATGGGGTATCCAGTACCGCGGCCAGCCAGTCGGCCTGGACACAATCATGGGCGGTGGGATAAGCATCCGGTGCGCTCCAGCCGGCCGGCCCATCGGGCCGGCGGCCAAGCGCATCATTGTCGTAGGTGATGGGCTCGCGTTGACCGTCCAGCGCCTCGGCATGGGCGGCGAGATACGCGCCCCACTCTGCCGGCTCGGCCAGATACCGCATGGGGATACCGCCGCCCATGTCCACGAATGGCACCTCGGCCGTCTCTTTGCCGGCCGCGACCAGGCGCCGCAGCGCCGGTAATAGCCCGATCAACGCCGAGGCTCGCTGGGCCGGGTCGTAGCCGCCCAGATGGAACTGCAGGCCGGCCAACGCCAGCGCGTCCGCGTCGTCACGCGCAAGCCGCGCCATGAGCCCGTCCACGGCCTCGACCGGATAGCCAAAGCGCGAATGCAGCCGCTGCGCCTCGTGGGCAAAGCCCGCTACGCGCAGGCCGATCGCCACGCGGCGGCCGGCCGCACGCGCCCGCCCGGCCAACTGGGCCAGTTCCTCGTCGTTGTCCACGATGACGGTAACCGCATGTTCCACGCAGCAGGCCAATAGCGCGTCGGGCTTGACCCCGGCAGTACAGACGATGCGCGAGCCGGGCAGCCCGGCCGCCAGGGCCTGCTCGACCTCGGCCAGGCTGGCGCAGTCGATGCCGAAGCCGTTGTCACGTGCGGCCTCGACGTAGGACAGACACTTGTTGGCCTTGCGCGCAAAATAAGGCGTCAGCCGCAGCCCGCGCGCTGCACCGCAGTCCACCAACGCCTGCATATGCGCCACGAAGGGCGCCGTGGACTGGACGTTGAGCGGCGAGCCGTAACGCGCCAGCAAGTCTTGAAGGTCGTGCTCATGCCAAAAAGCCGTCATCCACGGGGCCACCCGGGCGGCAAGCGGCACCACGCCGTGGCAATAAGTTGAAAGATCCGTCATGCAGACACGTCGTGAGTGAAAGAGATGACCTCGGCGGCCCAGTCGCGCATCGTATCGTGCAGGCGCCGGCTCAAGGTGTCGTTACCGATGACCGACAGCTCGGTCACGCGGCCGATGATCGCCAGCCCGGCCACCGGCCGGCCCGTATCGGCCATAAGCGGCCGCCCGGTCTCAGTGACGGCCAGCGTGCCGTAGGCCGTGCGAGACAGATCTTCGTCCGCGGCCAGCCGATCGAGCGGGCCCTGCGGGTCCCAGCGATACGGCGGGGCGATCGTGGCATCGATATCGTAGTCGTCGGCCGCCACCCGCTCGGCCCCCGCGTCACCCAGCGCGGACAGATCCACGACGCCTGCATCGATAAGAGCCAGCAGGCGCTCGATATTGGCCGCGGCCGGCCCAAAGGCGATACGCTCCATTTCGGTAGCGATACGCCGAAACTGGGGCAACGCCGCAGGCGCCAGGCCGTCGTGACTGGCCAGGCGTACCAGCGCCGGATACGTCCCGCGCCAGACCAGCGCCAGGGCTACGCCCGGCCCGGCCGGTTGGCCGCCGGTGGCCATAGCCCAGCTTTCGGCCAGCATCCGGCGCACGCTCGCCGCGCTCGGCTGACAGTGACACCAGCGATTGAACCAGGCCTGGGTCTGGCCGGCCGGTGCCTCGATATACGCATCGGCGGCGCGCAGAAATGCGGGCCAGAGCTCGGCTTCGACATCCGTGACCGGCCGTTTCTGCTGGTCCAACCACTGGGATAGCTCGGCGATAAGCGCCTCGCGGGCCGGCGTGGCCGCGATCACCCCGGCATCCGGCTTGGCCAGCATCGGTCGGCCGGTGCGCGACAGGGGCCGGATACAAGCCGGCTCGGCGCCCGCGGACTGATAGCTCAGAGCGCCGTCACATTGGCGCACAAAGGCCCCGCCCCGACCCTGCGTCAGGGCGAGTGCCGCATCAATGAACGTCAGCCCAAAGCCCTTGCAGTAGAGCGGCCCGGCCGAAAAAGCTGTCGAACGCGCCAAGCGCGCGGCCGGAAACGCCGAGATCGGCTTGGCCCCATCCGCGCTCTGCCAGCGCTGGTGGCCGGTGGTCAGCAATACTTCGTCGAAACGGTCCGCGCACGTGCCGTCGCTGACCTGCCAGGCCGCCCCAACGCGTATCACCTCGCTCACGAAGGCCTGGCGATGCACAAGCGCGACGTTATTCGGGCACGCGTGCACGAGCTGCTGGTAGCAGGCCATCAGATACCGCCCGACGGCCGCACGCGGAACGTACGCGCCCGCATCGACAGTCTCGCCCCTATCAACGGACAGCCAGTCGACGAGCGTCGGCCGCGAGGCGTTGGCGGCAAACGTACGATCCCAGGCATCGATCAGCCCGGCCGCGAAGTTCATGAGCAGGTAGTCGGGCTGGGCCGGATCGTAGACCGGGCCCGCACCGGGGCGCGCGGCGGGCTCGTAGAGCGTGATCGCAAGCGACAGATGCGGGGCCAGCCGGGCCCAGCCGCACAGACAGTCCAACGCATAGAGCCCGCGCGGGCCGCCGCCGACGATCGCGATACGGCGCGGGGCGACCGGCTCAGACATGGACATCGTCGATCATGGCGCGGATCTGTTCGGGCGAAACACCCAGCGTGTCGGCGACCCATCCGTCGTCGAAGATCGTGTCCAGATAACGGGTGCCGCTGTCGTGGAGAATGACGCCGACCCGTTGCCCGGCCAGCTCGTTGGCCATGCCGCGCACGGCTTCCAGCACGCCGCCGGCCGAGCCGCCCACCAGCAGCGCCTCGCGCTCGGCCGCGCGTCGACAGCCGGCCACGCAGCGGGCATCCCCCACCCGTACCACGCGCGAAAAGACCTGGCCGCGCGCCAGGCCCGGCTCGCGCCCGGCGCCCATACCGGGGATGAAACGCTTGCCGGCTCGGCCGCCGAACAGCGTGCTGCCTACGGCGTCCACCACGATCACGCGGGTGGACCGGCCACGCTCGGCCAGGTAATCCCGACAGCCCTGGGCGGTGCCGGTGCTGCTGGTGGCCACGAACAGGGTGTCAAGCGCACCGTCCAGCGCGGCATCGATCTCGGCGATCGCGCCGATGGCGTGGGCGCCGGGGTTGTCGCGATTGATGTACTGGTTGAGCCAGACCGCGCCCGGCGTCGCCGCCACGATTTGTTCAACCGCAGCCATCCGGGCAGCCAGAAAATCGCCGTGGAGCGGCTCGGTCACGCGGTGGATCCTGGCCCCCAGTGCGGCCATGATGGCAACGTTCTGGGCCTGGGCGTTGACGTCCACTACGCAGATCAGAGCAATACCGTGATAGCGACAGATCTGCGCCAGGCCGATGCCCATGTTGCCCGACGAGGACTCCACCAACGTCGAGTCACGCGTGATATCGCCTCTAACCAGAGCCTGTTCGACCATATGGCGTGCCGGCCGGTCCTTGGCCGAGCCACCGGGGTTGAACGCCTCGAGCTTGGCATAGAGCGCGATATCGTCCCGCCCCAGATACCGCGACAGCCGCATGAGCGGCGTATGGCCGATCAGGTCTGCAACGCCTGCCGGCAAGCCCGCCGCGGTGGCGCCGGGCAGGCGCGAAGCATCAACCATGAAACATCTCGCCGGGGATATGAGTGCGCTGCATGGGCCCAATACGGTCTCGCCGCAGCCTGGATGCGCCGGGCGTTTGGTGCGCGCTGGCGCACTTCATATCACGACCGAACGCCGGCTCGGCGTCAATCCGTATCAATCGTGAGCCGGCCACATCGGCACGGCGTGGCGCAGCCGGCGCAGCACGTCGACCGCGATATCCGTGAAGTCGGTAAAAACGCCGTCAACGCCGTAGCCGTCGTAGAACTGTCGCAGCTCGTCGGCCAGCGAGACCGTGGCCGCGGGCAACTGATCGGCGCGAAAGGTATAGGGATGCACGAGCAACCCTCGCGCGTGGGCGGCCGCAACCAACGCGCCATCGCTGTCCACGACGTGCCTCTTGTCCGGCCCGATGCCGTCGGCATAAGTGGCGATCTCGTCCAGGCCGGCCGCGCTGACCATGGCATCGTCGTCGGAGGCGATAAGCTGGATCATGGGCAGCTGGGTTCCCATCTTAAAGCGCATCTTGGCCAGGTTATCGGCGGCAAAGCTCTGGATAAATATCCGAGCCTGCCGGCCGTGATAGCCGTAGTCGGCCAGCTGGCCTAGCAACTGCGCTTCCAAGGCCAGCCCCTCGGCGTCGTGAAACGCCGGCGCCTTGGTCTCGGGATAGATCCCAACGAAGCGCCCGGTCTGGCGGTTCAACGACTGCACCAGCTCGATAAGGCTGGCAAGGCGCGGCACGCCGAAGCCTTGGGCCTCGGCCTTGAAGCGTTGCTCGAACACGCGCTGTCCGTCGGGGCCGACGCGTTCGCGCGCGGCCAGGCGGCTGACTTCATCCCAGGTGAAATCGGCCGCATACCAGCGGCCGTCGGCCCGCGCCCGGTCGGGATAGCGCTCGGCCACATCGGTTGTGGTGTCCAGATGAATATCGTGCAGACAAATCAGCTCGCTGTCGGCGGTCATGACCACGTCGGGCTCGATGAAATCGGCGCCTAGGGCATACGCCATGGCATAGCCAGCCAGGGTATGTTCCGGCACATAACCGGACGCGCCGCGGTGGGCAATGACGATCTTCTCGGCTTGTCTGAACATGACAGCGTTGACGCCGGGTTTGGGCCCAGCGTACGCCAGTCGCAGCGCTCACGCGCGGCGCAACCCGGCGCTGCTCGTGGCCAACCACGGCTTCGGCACGATGTTCGACATGAATACCTACGTGCTCGGCGCCCTGCTGAAGAATCATCGTGGGCCCAACGCCGCACCGCTGACGATTCTCACCCACGATACGGCCTGGACCTTTGGGCTCGGGCCCTGGATGGAGCTGGCCGGCTTCAAGCGCGCCAACCGAACGAACGCGATCGAGGCGCTGGCGGCCGGCCACCTCGTCGTGGTGCTGCCCGGGGGCGACGTAGACGCGGCCAAACCGTTCTCTCATCGCAATGAGGTCCACTTCGGCGGGCGCACCGGCTTTGCCGAAATAGCCCTACAGGCCGGCGTGCCGATCCTGCCGGTGGTGATCTCCGGGGCGGGCGAAACCGTTGTGGTCCTGTCCGACGGGCGCCGGCTGGCCTCGCTTCTGGGCCTGCCCAAACGCCTTCGGGTCAAGACGCTGCCGATCAGCCTGTCCCTACCCTGGGGCTTAACGGTGGGCCTTTCAGGCATGGTCCTGCCGTATATCCCCTTGCCGGCCAAGATGCGGGCCTCGGTCATCGAGCCCATGACGCCGCGACCGGCCGAAGACGCCGAGGTATTTGCTGCGCGCGTACTGGCCGCGATGAACGCCCGTATGCATCAGATGACCGACGGCCGGCTGCCGTTTCTGGGCCTGGCTTGGCCCCGGCGGCGGCCAAGTCGTTGATTCAACGGCTCACTCCGCGACACGTTCGGCGTCCTCGTGCAGCGTACGACCTTTAGTGAGTATCCGACACGCTTGAATTCCCTTATCCGTCTAGAACGAAATGATAGGGAGTTGGGGCGATGAAAAAATATATTTTCGGAGCGCTGGTCGTCGTGCTGATGGCGTGTGTGGTGACACCGGTCATGGCCGCCGGCAGCTATACCGCAACGCGTTATCCGATCGTGTTGGTCCACGGGCTGTTCGGTTTCGACGATATCGCCGGCTATGACTATTTCTTTTTGATTCCGCAGGCGCTCGAGCGCGACGGCGCCGACGTGTACACGGTGAGCGTGTCTGCTCTCAACGACGAAGAAGTCCGCGGCGAGCAGCTCCTGGCGCAGGTTCAGACCATTCTGGCCACGACCGGCGCGGCCAAGGTCAATCTGATCGGGCACAGCCAGGGGGGGCTGTCGACGCGCTACGTAGCCAGCGTGCGGCCCGATCTAGTGGCCTCGGTAACAACGGTCGGTACGCCGCATAAAGGCTCCGCGGTCGCGGATGCGCTGGACGGCCTGGCCGATACGCTGCCGCCAGTGCGCCAGCCGCTGGGCAGTGCGGTGGACGGGCTCGGCAAGCTGATCTCTGTGGCCTCGGGCCATCCCGACAACCCGCAGAACTCGTTGGCCGCACTGTCACTTTTGACCAGTGAAGGCGCTGCAGCATTCAACACGCGCTATCCGTCACCGGCGCTGCCCGCGGATTGTGGCCAGGGCGCAGCACAGGCCGGCGGTATTCACTACTACTCGTGGACCGGCGTCACCCGTGTGCCCACCAACGTGCTCGATCCGAGTGCTACGGCGCTGGTGGCCACCGGCCAGTTCTTCGACACGCCCAATGACGGTCTGGTGAGTCAGTGCAGCGCGCATTTCGGGCGCGTCATCCGTGACGACTACCGCATGGATCATCTGGACGAAGTCAACCAGGTCGGCGGGCTGGTCGCCCCGCTCGAGATCAACCCGGTCAGCCTGTTCCGCCAGCAGGCCAATCGCCTGAAACATGCCGGTCTTTAAGGAAGCTCTGCACAATCTGTCGCGGTCGCGCCGGGTGCTTTGCGCGCGATTGACAAGGAAGTGAGAGCGTGGCGTGCTCGTTGCACGGTAGCGAACA
>MDSW01090486.1_pt1 | contig 49906 bp, 44 predicted proteins | sample 811171 | NCBI WGS metagenome assembly MDSW01 (sample SAMN05326641, study PRJNA326480) | marine metagenome | isolation source: seawater | place: Atlantic Ocean: North West | collected 2012
TAATCATTCCTGCGTGGGACATCGGTGTTCTCTCCATTAAACGATCTTCGCAAAATCAGTTTAATGAATGCCGGTGTCCCCCGTTAATGATGAAGAGCCCAGAACCGCGCAGCGGTTGTGGTGTCCGTAGCCCTGACTTGTAAATTGCCCCGCGCATCCAGCCTTCTAGATACCTCATAGTAAAGAATGCCTGCGAATATAGCCCCCAGAGCTGCTCCTGATGCTTGAACTCCTGCCCGGTGTGTCAGCATTGTTTTTCATCAGCAACCCGTTTGTCAGGACCTTAGCCTATCTTCTACTCGGCGGTATTCTCGGTACTGCCGTGGGTCTCCTGTTTACACGCCTGGCAAGAATCGAAGACCATTGAATGACTCGCCGTCACCGCGTCTTCAATGCAGCCCTCACTTGCAGCGAGTAACCCCCACATCCTGCGTGCTCACCTCGAATTCGCGGTCGTCGATCCCCCGGTCGCGGGAGTTGAACTTCCCGGACAGCACCGAGTAACTCTCGCAGGCTGCGCTGCCGGCGCCGCCGGCTTCTTCCGCGCCGCTCACGCGGTAGATGGCGGAGTAGGTTGTTTTGGTGGGGTTGCGAAACAGCAGGCTGCCGTAGTCGCCCACGTCGATGCGCACCAGTTCCAGTCCGGAGTCGAAGCTCTGCAGCACGCGCGGCTCCAGTCCCAGGCGTGCGTTGACCTGGTCGAAGGTCTCGATACTGACGTAGGAGGTGTTGCGGATCTGCCCGACGACCCTGGTCACCGACTTGAGTCCGCGGACCTCCTTGTAGAGATCGCGCAGGCGGTCGTACTCCTCGCGCGGCAGTTCGCTGCGCTGGCTGCGCCGGTAGTCGCGGATGCGCTCGTAGAGTTCGTCCGCCCTGTCTACCAGTGCCTCCGCGGCGGCGGTATCGGACATGGCGTCGGGGAAGGTGTCCAGCAGGGCCTGGTACTCGGCGTCGAAGTCCGGCGCAGCCGATGCGGCGGCGCTGAGCAGCAGTGCGAAGAGGGCGGAAAAAAGGGCGGGAAAAAGGGCGGGACGTTTGTGCTGTGTGATCATCGAAAATCGTGTGTTGGTGATTACAGATGGATGCAGTGTAGCCCACGGCGGCGCGGGGGCACAGCAGGGAAAACAAAAAGGGCCAGGCGATTGGCCTGGCCCTTGCCGGTGGCGGGCCGCTGGGCGGCCCGGCAGCGTCGCGCCCGATCAGGCCGCCGTGCGGCGACGCAGGCAGAGCAAGCCGAGTGCTACCAGGGCCAGCGTGGCGGGGGCCGGTACGGTGGGCGTGTCGCCCCGCAGTACGATGTTGTCCAGGTACTGGTAGGGCGTGCCGGCGTCGCGCAGAAACGGCCGCTGCATGCGCAGGCGCACCTCGTGCACCCCGGCGGTCACATTGACCAGGCTCGCCAGCAGCCCGCGTTCGGTGCCGTTGATAATGCCGAAGTCCACGGTATCGACCACCACGTTATCGAACAGCAAATCGAAGATCCCGCCACTGGAGTTCGTCGGGGGAGCATTGAACGCCGCGATATCCGCGGACAGGGTGTAGTTGCCTGCCGCGAGGGCGACGGACTGGAAGATGCCGCCGCCGGCGGGAACGCCGGATGCAAAGCTGACCTGCCCGACGTTGAACGTCGCCGCCAGGGAGGCGCCGCCGCCGGTGGTGTCGAAGAGGGTCACCGCGCCGCCGTTGCCCAGCGTGCCGTTGGCGGTGGTGAACGTGGTCCAGCCGCTGAGGTCGCCGGTTTCGAAATCGCCATTGATGAGCATGGCCTGGGCGAGGGCGGGGAACCACAGCGTCGCCGCCAGTGCCGCGGCTGAGAAGATGTGCGTTGCTTTTTTCATGGGGACTCCAGTACGATGAAGTGATGGCTGTCCTTTAATCCAGCAAGAAATGTACCGAAATTATAAGTGTTTGAAATAGTTAGTTTTATTCTGATAGCGACACGGCTGCTGTAAACAATCCTGACAGTGGGCAGGGCTTTCCCTCACGCCCGCAGTCCTCCGCGACCGGACCGCGCGGCCCCACTGGCGCTGCCGGGCCCGCGCCTGCGCGCAGGGGCCGTGCTGGCGTTTTATGCACATGGCGCTGACTGCTGGCCACCTTTTCCCGCGCGCGCCCGTCGTCCTACACTAGCCCATCGCCCACCCGCCACGACGGAGCACGCCTTGGCCAGCACCTACGAGCACCTCCTGCGCCCCGGCCGCATCGGCAGCCTGCAACTGCGCAATCGCATGACGGTGGCGGCCATGGGCGCCAACCTGGCCGAGCCGGACGGCAGCTGCGGCGAGCGCATCATCGCCTACCACCAGCGCCAGGCGCAGGGCGGTGCGGGCCTGATCGTACTGGGCGCCACCGGCATCGCCTTCCCCGCCGGCGGGGTGCAGCCGAATCAGGTGGCGATCTCCGGGGACGCGCATATCCCCGGCCTGCGCCGGCTCGCCGAGGCCTGCCATGACCACGGTGCGCGGGTCGCGGCGCAGATCCATTTCGGCGGCGTGGTGGCGGTGCAGGACTACGCCCAGGGCCGTCCCGCGCTGGTGCCCAGCTACCCCCCGGCGGGGCGCAGTGACCTGGCCGGCTACATGCTGCCCGAGGAGTTGGCCTGCCTGTACGACCCGGACGCGCCGGCGCCGCAGTTGCAGGTCATGCAGCAGGAGGACATCGCCGCCCTGGTGGGCCAGTTTCGCGCCGCCGCGGTGCGCGCGCGGGAGGCGGGCATCGACGCCGTGGAAATCCACGCCGGCCACGGCTATATCATCTCCGAATTTCTCTCGCCGGCCATGAACCAGCGCGAGGACGAGTACGGCGGCAGCCTGCAGAACCGCGCGCGCCTGCTGCTGGAAGTGATCGCGGCGGTGCGCGCCGGCGTGGGCCGCGACTACCCGGTGTGGGTGAAACTGGATTCGCGGGAGTTCGGCCGCGAGGAAGGCATCACCCTGGAGGACGCCATCGCCACGGCGCGCCTGGCGGAGTCCGCCGGCGTCGATGCCATCGCGGTGAGCGGCTACCACGATCCCAACCAGGGCGCGCTGCACGCCGAGTCGAACATTCCGCACCCGGTGGAACACCTGGTGCCCAACGCCATCGCCATCAAGCACAGTGTGTCCGTGCCGGTGATTGCCGCCGGGCGTATCGAGCCGGCGTCCGCGGACCGCCACATCGGCCGCGGGCATTTCGATTTCTTCAGCATGGGGCGCAAACTGCTGGCGGACCCGGACCTGCCGCGCAAGCTGGAACGTGGCGAGCCCGAGCAGGTACGCCCCTGCATCTACTGCTACTGCTGCGCCAGCCAGATCTATATCCGCAAACCCCTCAAGTGCGCGGTGAATCCCGAGACCGGCCGCGAGCGGGAACGCACCCTCGTGGCCACCGACGCGGCCAGGCACATCGCCGTGGTCGGCGGGGGACCGGGTGGCATGGAGGTGGCGCGCCGCCTGTCGTTGCGCGGGCACCGCGTCAGCCTGTTCGAGGCGGGCAGCCGTCTGGGCGGTACGCTGCAGTTCGCCAGCATCCCCTACGAGCCGAACCAGCGCCTGCTGCGCTGGTTGCGTGCGCAGGTCCAGGCCTCGAGTGTCGAGGTGCACCTGGACACCGTGGCGAGCGTTGAACTGCTGCACGGACTGGGCGTGCGCGAGGTGGTCGTGGCCACCGGCGCGATGCGGGCCATGCCGGAAATCCCCGGCGCCGGGCGCGACTTCGTCTTCAGCGGCGACGAGATGCGCGCCCTGGTGATGGGTGAAAACGCGCCCTCCCTGCGGCGCAAGACCGGCGCGTTCACGCGTCTGCTGATGGACCTGGGCGCGCGCAGCGGCGCCAGCGCCAATCCCTCGCTGCTGCGCCTGGCGTCGAAAGCCTGGCTGCCCCTGGGACGGCGCATCACCATCATCGGCGGCGAACTGGTCGGGCTGGAACTGGCGGAGTTCCTCGCCGCGCGCGGGCGCGAGGTCTGTGTGCTGGAGAACGACGAGCGCCCGGGGCGCGGCCTGTTCCTGGTGCGGCGCATGCGCCTGCTGGACGAGTTGCAGCACCTGGGCGTGCAGCTGCACAAGAACGTCAGCGGCGTGCGCATTGAACAGGGCGCGGTGGTGTACAGCAACTACCGCGGGCAGGAGCGCTGTCTGGCCAGCGACCATGTCATCGTCGCCCAGGGCGCCAGCGCCAACCCGGTGCTGGCCGAGGCGCTGCACGAGGCGGGCTTTAGCGTGCACGCCATCGGCGACTGCACGGGCGTGGCTTATATCGAGGGCGCGATGGAGCAGGCCGCGGAGCTGGCGCAGGCGCTCTAGCCGTACGCGGCCTCGCACCGTGCTTCAATCGAAGGCGAAATCGTCCGGGTCGTAGTTGCGCAGGCGCTGCCGGTACTCGCCGACGCTGCCCGGCCAGTTGTTGGTCACGCGCTCACCGCTCTTGTACCAGCTGTCCTCGATGCGGCTCCAGGCCATGCGCGCCAGGCGTTTCTGCAGCGCGCGGTTGTAGTTGCCCTCCACGTGCTCGCGCACCTCGACGCTGGCGGCATCGCGCGCCTGCGCCGTGGCCATCAGGCGCAGGATGTAATCGACTTCCGCCTCGCTCATCAGCAGGATGGAATTGTGCCCGAGGTTGGTATTGGGCCCGTAGAGAAAAAACAGGTTGGGAAAGCCGCGCGTGGTCACACCGAGGTAGGCGTGGGCGCCGTCACACCAGTGCTGCGCCAGCAGGCGGTCACCGCGGCCGCGCACCTCGATGCCGTGCAGGAAGGGATTGGTGATAAAGCCGGTGGCGTAGATCACCACGTCGTGTTCGCGGTGCACGTCGTCGGCAGTGATGATGCCGCGCGCGTCCAGCTTGCGGATCGGCTCGGTGACCAGTTCGACATTGTCCCGGCACAGCGCCTCGTAATAGCCGTTGGCGGTGAGGATACGCTTGGCGCCGATGGGGTAGTCCGGGGTGAGCTTCGCGCGCAGGGTCTCGTCGGCGATGGTCTTTTTCATATAGCCCAGGCACGCCTGACGCAGCAGCCAGGCGTTGAGGCGCCGGCCGCGCAGCGCCGGGTAGACGATCAGTTCGTTGCGCAGGTAGGTTTTCAGGCGCGCCAGGGACTTGATCCAGGGCAGGGCGCGCATGAGCTTTTTCTCGCGAGCCGTGTACGGCCGGTCGCGCTTGGGCGCCAGCCAGTTGGCGCTGCGCTGGTACACGGTGAGCGACGCCACCTCGCCGGCGATGGCCGGTACGAACTGTACCGCGCTGGCGGCGTTGCCGATCACCGCCACGGATTTGCCGCGCAGCCCGGCCTTGTCATCCCAGCGCGCGGAGTGAAACTGTGGCCCCGCGAAATCCTCCTGGCCGGGCAGCTTCGGTACGCTGGGCTGGTGCAACTGGCCCACAGCGCTGACCAGGAAACGGCTGCGCAGCGTGTCCCCGTTGTCCAGCGTTACCTGCCACAAACTGGCCTGTTCGTCGAAGTGCGCCGCGATCACCGCGGAGCCAAAGCGGATGTACCGGCGCAGCCCGTGGCGCTGCACCACGTGGTGTATGTACTCGAGTATCTGCCCCTGCCCGGACCACTGGTAATCCCAGTCGGTCTTGCGCTCGAAGGAGTAGCTGTACAGGGCCGAGGGCACGTCGCACTCCGCCCCCGGGTAGTGGTTGTCGCGCCAGGTACCGCCGACATCGTCGCTCTTTTCCAGCAGGAGGATATCGCGCTGGCCGCCCTGCAGCAGGCGGATTGCCATGCACAGGCCGGAAAAGCCGCTGCCGATGACGAGCGTGTGGTACACGCGCGCGGCGTTGCCGGGCGCGGATGGTGGTGTCAGCTCGTCGGGCACGGTGTCGCGTTCCGGCGCGTTCAGGCGGGCAGGAATTCGCCCGCGTCCAGGTCCAGGCACTGCTGCAGGTGGCGCTGGATCATGGCCAGGAACATCTTGTCGCCGCGCTCGTCGGCGCTGCTGAAGCTGGCGCCCAGCACGGTGATGAGGATGCCGTGCATGGCGAACTCGCGGTATTGCGCCCAGCACTCCGCCGCGTCGAGGCTGACGCCCGCGCGTTCCAGTTCCACCCGATACTGTTCGAGCAGTTCGCGCTCCCAGTCGCGCCGGTCCTGCACCTCGACGCTGCCGCCGAGGAAATAGGCCGCGTCGGTCAGGGCGCTGGATTCGCAGGGCGTCTGCCAGTCGACGACGGTGGCCGCGTCATCGCCAAACAGGATATTTTCGCTGCGAAAGTCGCCGTGGGCCAGGGTCCTGGCGCCGTCGAAGCGCGTGGTGAAATGCGTGTGCCCACGCACGTAGCGTTCACCGAAGGTGATCATCTGCGGTGTCATGCCGTGTCCGAAGCGGTCGACGAAACCGGGCCAGGACTGCTCCATCAACAACTGGCCGAACTCGCCGCCGTCGTCGCGCGCCGCGCTCAGTACATGATCCTTGTCGGCTAGTGACGCGTCGCCGTAGAAGGCCGCTGCCAGGCGTGCCGCCTGCGCCAGGGCGAGCTGCGCATGCTCGCGCGATTCGCCGACCAGCTGGCTGCCGGGCGCCGCCGGCGCCAGGTCCTGCATGAGCAGGAGAAATTCGTCGCGCCCGGGGCTCAGTTCGCTGGCGTAGATCTGCGCCGTGCGCATGCTCGTGCGCGGAGCCAGTTCGCGGTAGAACATCACCTCGTTGTAGTAGGCGCCCTGCGCGCCGGCCATGCCGCGGGCCTGCTCGTCGGCCGCCGGCAGCTTGGCAATCAGCGTGGTCGGCGCGTCGCCGCGCGGGCCGTCGTAGGTCAGCGTCAGGCGCGCGTTGTCGCCCATCTTGCCGGTGCCGATCAGCTCGCATTGCAGCGACGCCACGCGCGCCGTGGACAGGCAGCCGTGCGCCGCCAGTGCCTCGTTGAGGTAGTCCACGTCCAGCGCATCGGGGGTTGTGGGAAAGTCTGCCATGGGTGTTCCTGTGTTGTGTTCGGAGGCGGCGCTGCCCGCTGCGCCAGGGCTTGTTGGCGCGCCGGGGCGGGCGCCGGCCGGGCGTTGACGAAGCGCCTGTTAGCGTCCGCGCACGCCGCCAGGGTGCGGGCGCGTCGCGGGCAGCGGTCGGGCGACCTCGCCCTCGCCGGCGGCGTGATCGCGCAGGGCTTCGCGCGCCGCGTCGCGGCGCTGTTCCTCGTACCATTCCTCGCGCAGCTCGTCATCGTCGTCGGTGACGGCCGGGGCGGGTGTCAGCTGCGGTGAGTCCGCTTGCGCCGGGTTCGCAGCGGGCTGCGCCGGCTCCGGCTCGGGCGGGCGTGGCGTGACCGCATCGGCGATGTTCTCGCTGCCCAGTTCCACCACCTCGGCGTCCTGCGTCGGCGTGTCGGAAAACACCGTGTTGCCCTGCGCATCCTTGCTCTGGTAAATCTCCGCCAGCGCACCGCTGCCGATGCCCAGGGCCGCGATCGCCACCATGCCTGCTGTTATCGATTTGCGCATGCTCGTCACCTCTCGTGGTGGTGTGCGTAGTGATGTGTATAGCAGTGTGCACCCGGCTTCAATATCCCAGTCCCACGGGGCTTTGTCCACCGGTGCCTGTCGTTTCAGGCAAGCAGCGCCGCGATGATCTCGTCGCGCAGGTCCGCCGGGTCGATCACACGGTCGAAGGCCATGTTGTCCGCCGGCACCCAGGCGCCGGACTGCAGCTCGCGCAGGCGCGCGGCTTCCTCCTCGCTGGCGCGCGCCGCCTGTGCGCCACCGATGGCCGGGACGCCGCCGAGGCTGACGCAGGGCAGGGCGAGGCTCACCACCTGGCGATCCCAGGGGTTCATGCCCATCACCGAGCTGCCGAAGCCGAAGGCCTTGCGCAGGGTGGCCACGATCTTGCGCCCGCGGTAGCGGCGCTGCGCCAGGAACATCTGCGCCGCGGCCGCGAGCACCGCCGATTCCTCAGCCCGCGGCCCTGGCATTACGCCGGGGTTGTCCACCAGGCTGACCAGCGGCAGGTCGAATTGGTCGGCGACCTCGATGAAGTGGCGCGCCTTGTGCGCCCCCTCGTGACCGATGGCGCCAGCCTCCACCGCCGGCTGGTTGGCGAGCAGCAGGCAGGGTATGCCGCCGATCCGCGCCAGGGCCACCAGCAGGCTGCGCCCGTAGTCCGGTTGCAGCTCGAACAGGCTCTGCGAGTCCGCCAGTGCGCGCAGCACCTCGCGCATGTCATAGGGCTGGTGAATGTGCGGGGGAATGATATCGACCAGGTTGTCCAGCTTGCGCGGCGCGGCGGCGGGGTGTTCGCGCTGCTGCGGCGCGGCCTCGCCCGCGCGCTGCGGCAGCAGGGAAAGGAAATAGCGCGCCATGGCAAAGGCGTCCTGTTCACTCTCTGCCAGGTTGTGGGCGACGCCGCTGCGCGCCGTGTGCATGGCGGCGCCGCCGAGTTCATCGGGGGTGGCCTCGATGCCCAGGGCCGCCTGCACCAGCGGCGGCCCCGCGGAGAACATCGCCGACCCCTGTGTCATGATGATCAGGTCGGCGAACATGCCGGCCAGGGCGCCGTGGCCGGCGGAGGTGCCCAGTACCAGTGTGACCACGGGCACCTGGCCCTTGATGTCGGCCAGCAGTTGCAGGTCGCCCGGGGTGTTCGGGTAGCGCTCGGTCTGGTTGTCCGTGCGTTCGCCGGCGCCATCGAGCAGCATCACCAGCGGCAGACGGCGCTCCTGCGCCAGGCGCACCAGGCGCGTGCGCTTGGCGGCGTTGGGGTGGCCGATGGAGCCGCCCTTGACGGTGAAATCCTCGGCCAGCACGACCACGCCGCGCCCGTCGATGCGCGCCATGCCGCCGACCAGTCCGTCCGCCGGCACGGGGTCGCCGCCGCCGGGATGGTGGCCGCCGGCGAGGGCGCCGTACTCGCTGAAGGTGTTTGCGTCGCACAAGACCGCGACGCGCTCGCGCGCGGTGAGGCGTCCGCGCGCGTGTTGTCGCGCGATTTTATCGGCGCCGCCCATCGCCTCGGCGCCTGCGCTGCGCTCGCGCAACTGCTGCAGCAGTACCTGCCAGCCTTCCCGGTATTGGTTCAAGAGCCGCGCCTCCTGGTGACACGATGCCGCGTAGTCTGCGAACATACGGGATGCTTTTTGCCAATACAACGGGGGACCGCCAGTGAGTGACGATAACGTGATCGAGGTGCGACGCGAGGGGCCGGTGGAGTGGCTGGCGCTGAACCGGCCGGATGCGCATAACACCCTGAATCTCGCGCTGGTGGACGCGCTGGTCGACTATTTCGAGGGCCTGCGCGAGCGCCACGATGTGCGCATCGTCGTGTTAGGCGCCAAAGGCAAGCACTTTTGCGCCGGGCTGGACCTGTCCCCGGACGCCTTCGCGGACATCGAGCGCAGCACGGCCAACACGCTGGTTATCCAGCGGCGCATTGCGCGCATCTACCTGGCCATGCGCAAGTGCCCGCAACCGATCATCGCCATGGTGCACGGTGCGGCCTGCGGCGGCGGCTTCAGTCTCGCCCTGGCGGCGGACATCCGCATCGCCGGGGAAAGCGCGAAGATGAACGCGGCGTATATCAAGATCGGCCTGTCCGGCTGCGACATGGGCAGCAGCTACTTCCTGCCGCGCCTGGTGGGCACCTCGGTGGCCAGCGAGTACCTGATGACCGGACGCTTTATCCACGCCGAGCGCGCCCTGGCCGTCAACCTGGTGTCGCAGATCGTGCCGGACCGCGAACTGGCTGCGGCGGCGCAGGACTACATCCAGGACATGCTGCGCACCTCGCCGGCCGGCCTGCGCCTGACCAAGGACGGCCTGAATATCGCGGTGGACGCACCGGGCCTGGAGGCGGCCATGGCGGTGGAGGATCGCCAGCAGGCGCTGCTGTCGCTGACCGAGGACGCACGCGAGGCCGGCCTGGCGTTTTTCGAAAAACGCGACCCGGTATACCGCGACCGCTAGCAGCGCCGCGCCAGCGCGCCGGTGTTCAGCTGACCAGACGCCGCGCGCCGTGGTATACGCTGAAGCCGTCCTCGCCGGCGAAGCCCAGCAGCGTGAGGTCGTGCTGCCTGGCCACGCGCACCGCCAGGCTCGACGGGGCGCCCACGGCAATCACCACCGGCACGGCGGCCATGACCGCCTTCTGCGCCAGCTCGAAACTGGCGCGCCCGCTCAGCACCACTACCTGCCGCGGATCCTGCGTCATGTCCTGCGCCCCCTCCAGGCGGCTGCCCAGCAGCTTGTCCAGCGCGTTGTGCCGGCCCACGTCCTCGCGCAGCGCCAGCAGTTGCCCGCGGGCATCGAACAGCGCCGCCCCATGAGTGCCGCCGGTGGCGCGAAACAGCGCCTGTTGCGCGCGCATGGCCTCGATCATGGCGCCGACCTGGGCGGGGTCCAGCCAGCCGTCGCCGTCGCGCAGCGTCGGCGGGTTGCGCAGCGCCAGCGCGCGCAACGAGGTCTTGCCGCAGACGCCGCAACTGGACTGGGTGGCGAGATTGCGCTCGACGCTGTCCCAGTCCGGGACGATGCCCGGCGCGAGGGTGACTTCCAGTTCGTTGCCGGCGCTGTCCGCGTCCTGTGCAGTATTCTGCAGGCGGCAATCGAGCACGTCGGCGCGGGTGGCGATCACACCCTCGGCGCGCAGCAGGCCCAGGGCCAGTTCCGCGTCGTGCCCCGGTGTGCGCATGGTGACGCTGAAGGCGCGGCGGCGGGGGGCGCCGTCCTGTTGCCAGCACAGGCTGATGGCCAGGGGTTCTTCCACCGCCACCTGGTCGGCGCTGGCCCGCTCGCGCGCGCCGCCGGTATAGCGCAGGCGGTTCAGCGCGATCTGCGCGGCGGGCGTATCGGGATCGGTCCGGGGGCGTAAGCCGGTCTCGGGGGGTGAGTCGGTTTCAGGGATTGAATCGGACATGCCTGTTTTTCCGGGCCTGCGGCCCTTCCGGGGTGGGTGCGGGCCGGTCACGCAGGGCCTGTGCGGCAAAAAAGGCCAGCAAAAAACGGTGTTTTGGTGTATTATGGATAGTTCACTCCTCTAAAAAAGGCCAAAAAAATATGCCCCGTAAGCCCGCTCGCACCCGTACGCGTGAATCCGCCAAGAAAAAAGCCCCCGCCGCTGTAGAGACGTCCGCGTCTATCGCCGAACAAACCGCCGCCTTCCTCAAGGCCGGCAAGAAAATCGACGTCATCGCCTCCGGCGTCAGTGGCCAGCCCAGCATGGCGGTGAACAAGAATATCAAACTCGGCAACAAGCGCGCAGCGTCCTGAATCCGGGCGCGTCCGCGCCCGCTCATACGAACAACATCCCGATCCTTGCGCGCCGCGGCGTTTAGCTCCGCGGCAGGTAGAACTGTTCGTACCAGCGGCGCAGCTTGTTGATGGGGCCGTCGCCGTCACACAGAATCGGGTCAGCGCGGTAGACCTTGTCCTTCCAGATCTCCACGTCCTGGCCGAAGGCGATGTGGGCGGTCTGCGGATACAACTGCGCGAATTCCCCGGGCAGGGGCCGCTCGTCCAGGCTGCTGACGATCACCGCCGAGCACAGATCCAGTTCCTCCTGGTTGACCGGCGTGTGGCAGTTGACCCACCAGGCGCGGTAACTCAACTCCGCGCCGCTGGACTCGGTGTAGTAGTACATGATGGACGGGCCGTGGTAGGTGGCGTCACCCCAGGCCTCGGCGCCCTGGCCGGCCTGCTCCTTGTGCATGCCCTCCAGGTCGAAAGGGACGCCCGGCGGCACGATCATCTGTGCGCCGGGATCGCGGTCCACCGTGGACAACTGCGTCACCGTGCGCTCGCCGAAGCGGTTCTCCCACTTGCGCACCTTGCCGGCGTGCACGTGGGGAAAGTGCGCGATGTCGACGATGTTCTCGATGACGTCGCAGGCCCTGGCGCGAATGCGTGAGCGGTAAAAAACCCAGTCGCCCCAGCCCTGCGCTCCCCACTCGGGGATGTCGGGCAGGTAGTCCTCCGGCGGATTGCCCTCGGGGTCGTACCAGAGGGCGATGAAGCCGTTGCGTTCGAGCACCGGCCAGCCGCGCAGCGCGTCCACCGCGCGCTCCGGGATGGCCCTGGCGTAGGGGATGTCCACACAGCGTCCGTTGTGGTCGAACACCCAGCCGTGGAACGGGCAGGCGATCGTGTCGCCGCTGACCCGGCCGCCGCCGCTGGCCAGGTGCGCGCCCAGGTGCGGGCAGTGCGCGTCGACGATGCCGACCCGCCCGGACTCGCCGCGGTAGGCCACCAGGTCGCGCGCGAAGTAGTGCAAGCGCCTGACCTCGCCGACGGCGAGCTCCTGGCTGAACAGGACGATGTGCCAGCCGCGCGCATAGCGGCCGGGTTGCAGGAAGGCGTACCTGGCTGCACTCATATCATTCCCTCCCGTTGCCGGTGTCGTCGAAGGCGTGGCGCGCGGCGAGGTAGGCGAAGGTCATCGCCGAGCCGATGGTCGCGCCGGCCCCCGGGTAATTGTCGCCCATGACCGCGGCGCTGGCGTTGCCCGCGGCGTACAGTCCGCGAACAGGGTGTGCCGCCGCGTCCAGCACGCGGCCGTGCTCGTCGCAGGACAATCCGCCCTTGGTATCCAGGTCTCCCGGTTCGCAGCGCAGGGCGTAGAACGGGGCTTCCAGTAGCGGCGCCAGCGAGGGATTGGGTGTGACCCGCGGGTCGGCGTAGTAGCGATCGTGCTCCGAGACGCCGCGCCCGAACTCCGGGTCCTCGCCGCGCGCCGCGTGCTCGTTGAACTGCGTCACGGTGGCGGCCAGGGTGTCCGCGGGCATGTGCAGTTTCTGCGCCATCTCCTGCAGGCTGTCGGCGCGGGTGAGCAGCCCGGAGTCGAAGATGTCCGCCGCCAGGCTGCTGTCCGCCTCGACCTTGCCCGGCTTGATATGACCCACCGCGTAACGGCGCCGGTACCGTGCGTCGAACAACAGGTAGCAGGGAATGGCGCGCTCACCGCGCGCGTGGGCGGCGTACTGGGCCTTGACGAAATCCTCGTAGGGCTGCGCCTCGTTGGTGAAGCGTTTGCCCAGGCCGTTGACCATGATCGAGCCGGGGTTCGACTTGCCCGCGATCAGCGCCATCACGCGCCCGTCGGGCAGCCGGTAGCTGGGCGACCACCAGGCGCAGTGCATGAAGTCCAGCGCCGCGCCCACGCGCTCGCCCAGGGTCACCGCGTCGCCGGTGGCGCCGGGTGCGGCGGCCGTCCAGTCGGCGCCGATGGGGTGCTGCTGGTACTGCTGGCGCATGTCGGCGTTGTGGGAAAAGCCGCCGGTGCCCAGCAGTACGCCGCGCCGGGCGCGCACACGCTGCGCCACGCCGTCGCGCAGCACCAGCGCGCCGCACACGCCGTGGTCGTCCGTCAGCAGTTCCTGCACCGGGGCGTTCAGCCACAGCGGGATGTCGCGGTCCAGCAGGGAGCGCCGCAGGCGCGCCACCAGCGCCGGGCCCAGGCAGAGGCGGTTGTCGCGCTGGCGGCGCAGGCGCGCGGGCAGGTCCAGCAGGTAGCGCAACACCAGTTTTATCCCGGTCCAGTAGGCGCCGAGGTTCATTTTCTGCAGGCTCTGGCCCTCGGCGATGTTGACGTTGAACGGCATCATCAGGCCGTCGTAGTGGCCGATACGCAGTTGCGCCGCCGCCGCGCCGAGGCGGCGCATGTCGAAGGGCGCGTTGTCCATGGAGCGGCCGCCGCTCTTGTAGCCGGGCAGCGACTCGTAGTAATCCATGTAATTGGGGATGGCGCAGAAGTCGACGTGGCTGTGCGCCATCATGAAACGCAGCATCTGGCGCGCGTTGTCCGCGTAGGCGCGCAGGCGCGCGTCCGTCACGCTGTCGCCGACCAGCGCCTTGAGATAGGCGTAGCCCTCTTCGGCGCTGTCGCTGATGCCCACCTCGCCCTGGCGGTGATTGCCCGGAATCCAGGCGACACCGCCGGACTTGGCCGTGGTGCCGCCGTAGACCGCTTCCTTTTCCACCACCAGCACGCTGCCGCCGAGCTGGTGCGCGACCACGGCGCCGGTCATGCCGGCGGCGCCGGCGCCGGCCACCAGCCAGTCGACTTCGATGTCCCAGTGTTGTTCTGTCATGCCGCCTCCACCGCGCCAGTGTGGCAGCGCCCGCCCGGCGCCACCAGCGCAGGGGGGAAAACGGCGCGCGCGGTTCAACAATGTGGCCGCTGCGGTTGACCCGCCACGGGCGCGGGCCTACTGTTCAAGCCTCGACGTGACGACAGGGTCTGCCGCGATGAACACTATTCCCCAGGCGCGCATTCACGGTGTCGACGACCTGCGCCTGGACAGCGTGCCGGCGCCCGAATGCGGTCCCGACGACGTGATCGTGCGCGTGCGCCAGTGCGGCATCTGCGGCAGCGATCTGGGCTACCTGGCCATGGGCGGCCTGACCGGTCCGGACGATCCCATGCGCCTGGGCCACGAGCTGTGGGGCGAGGTCAGCGAGGCTGGCGACAACGTCACCCACGTCGCCGTGGGCGACCGCGTGGTCGTGCAGCCCATGAGCAATGGCAGCAACATCGGCAACGGTGGTGGGGAGGGCGGCTTTACACCTTACCTGCTGGTGCGCGACGCCGCGCGCGATCCCGGCAGCACGCCGCGACTGCCGGACGCCATGCCCGACGCCTGGGGCGCGCTGGTCGAGCCGTTGTCGGTCGCGCAGCACGGCGCCAACCGCGTGGCGGCGAACGCTGCGGACAGCGCGGTGATCTACGGCGCCGGTCCCATCGGCCTGTCCATGGTGCAGGTCCTGCGCTACCGCGGGCTGGACAATATCGTCGCGGTGGACCTGTCTGCCCGTCGCCTGGAGGCGGCGGCGAACATGGGCGCCGTACCGCTGCGCGGCGACGACCCCGCGCTGGCCCAGCGGCTCATGGAGCTGCACGGCACGCGCGAGTTCTTCGGCATGCCCATGCCCGCCAGTTCGCTCTATGTCGAGGCCACCGGCGCGCGCGCCGTGTTCGAGAACATCGTCGCGCAGGCCGGGCCGGGCAGTCGCATCTGCCTGACCGGCGTGCACAAGGAGCCGGCGAACGTGGACCTGGTCTCGCTGCTGGCCAAGGAACTGTCCATCGTCGCGGCCATGGGATACCAGCACGAGTTCGACGAGGTCATCGCGATGCTCGACAGCGGCGCGCTGGACCCCGCGGCCATGGTGACACACCACTTTCCGCTGTCGGCGCTGGACGACGCCTTCGCCATGGCGCGGGACCCACAACAGGCCATCAAGGTCATGATCGACTGCCAGGCCTGAGGGCCGGCGCTTCAACGAGGGAGAACAGCATGCAGGAACTGGACGGCAAGGTCGCGGTGGTGACGGGCGCGGGATCGGGAATCGGCGAGGGCATAGCGCGCGCCGCGGCCGACGCCGGCATGCGCGTCGTCGTCGCGGATATCGACCTGGACAGCGCGCAGGCGGTCGCCGCATCCATCGGCGACGACGCCATGGCCTGTCGCGTCGACGTCTCGGACCTGGCCTCGGTGGAAGCCTTGCGCGACGCCGCACTGGAGCGCTTTGGCGCGGTACACCTGCTGTGCAACAACGCCGGCGTGTGGGTGGGTGCGCTGATGGTGGAGGCGGATATCCGCGACTGGCAGTTCCTTATCAACGTCAATTTGTACGGCGTCATCCACGGGGTGACCGCCTTTGGCCCGCTGCTCGCGGCCCAGGGCGAGGGGCATATCGTCAACACCGCCTCCATGGGCGGACTGATCTCCGGCCCCCCCGAGGGGCTGTACACGACCACCAAGTTCGCCGTGGTCGGCCTGTCCGAGTCGCTGCTCATGGAGATGGCGGACAAGGGTGTCGGCGTGTCGGTGCTGTGCCCGGGGCTGGTGGACACACAGCTGACCACGAAGTCCTTCGAGGTGCGGCCGCAGCAGCTCGACCCCGGCATAGACCACGAACAGCCGGCCCCGGACACGGCCAGCGGCATCGCGCCGCAGGACGTGGGGCGCCGGGTGATCGACGCGGTGCGCGAGGGTGAGTTCTATATCATCACCCACGACGACTACCGCGACATCATTGCCATGCGCCACCAGGGCATACTGGACGCCCTGGACGCGCACGCGCGGCGCTACGGTTCGACCTCAGGTCGAGAGGTATGAAGCGCGGCCGTCTCCTGCTGGCCTGCCTGGCGCTGTCCACCCTGTGCGCGACCGCGCCTGTGGCGGCGCGCGACTACTCCGAACAGCGCCAGCCCTGCCGCGACGCCGACCCGCTGCGCCAGCCGTTTTTCGGTGACCTGCACGTGCACACCCGCTACTCGCTGGACGCCAGCACCCAGGGCACCCGCACCACACCGGACCAGGCCTATCAGTTTGCCCGCGGCGAGAAGCTCGGTATCCAGCCCTGGCTGGAGAACGGCAAGAGCCTGCGCTCGCTGCAGCTCGACCGGCCACTGGATTTCGCCATGGTGTCGGACCACGCGGAGCTGATCGGTGAGGTGCACATGTGCAACACGCCCGAGGTGCAGGGCTACGACTCCTGGCAGTGCCTGCTGTACCGCCACTGGCCGCGCGGCGCCTTTTACCTGTTCAATTTCATGTCCTCCATGCGCGCGACGCACATGGGTCAGTGCGGCGAGGACGACGCGTTGTGCCTGCAGGCGGCGCGGGTGCCCTGGGGGGAAATGCTGCAGGCGGCGGAGCAGCACTACGACCGTTCCGCCGACTGTGATTTCACCAGTTTCGTCGGCTACGAGTGGACCGGCCTGCGCGCCGAGGGCGGCGGCAACCTGCACCGCAACGTGGTGTTTCGCAACGCCGAGGTACCGGAACTGCCGGTCAGCTTCATCGATGCCCCCGCCCCCGAACGCCTGTGGTCGGCCCTGGACCAGCGGTGTATCGACGCGCAGGGCGCCTGCGACGCGCTGGTCATCCCGCACAATTCCAACATGAGCGCGGGCGCCATGTTCGACGGCCTGGGCGACGGCGGCGCCGCGATGAGCGCGGATTACGCCAGCCGCCGCAGCCGCATGGAACCGGTGGTGGAGATCATGCAGCACAAGGGCGCCTCGGAGTGTTACTACGAGGCGGGCGTCAGCGTCGACGAACTGTGCGCGTTCGAGCAACTGCCCATTGACAACATCGCCGGCTACGGCAACCCGCCGCGGCCGGACACCGGTTTCGTGCGCGAGGTGCTGGGCCGCGGCCTGGCCCTGCAGGCGGAACTGGGCGCGGATCCCTACCGCTTTGGCTTCATCGCCAGTACCGACACGCACCTGGGTACGCCGGGCGCGGCGCAGGAGGGCGACTTCCTCGGCCATGGCGGCGCGGGCGAGCCGTCCAGGGACGCGGTGCCCCCGGGCCTGCCGGACAAGCTCGAGTACAACCCCGGCGGCCTGGCCGTGGTCTGGGCGGAGGAAAACAGCCGCGACGCGCTGTTCGACGCGCTGCGCCGCCGCGAGACCTACGGCACCAGCGGGCCGCGCATCACCAGCCGCTTTTTCGCCGGCTGGGACTACCCCGAGGATCTGTGTTTCCGTCCGGATCGCATCGAGCGCGCCTACGCCGGCGGCGTGCCCATGGGGGGCGAATTGAACGGGGCTGACGGTGACGCACCGCGCTTCCTGGTGCTGGCCAGCCAGGATCCGGGCAGCCAGGCCTGGCCTGGCATGCCGCTGCAACGCCTGCAGGTGATCAAGGGGCGGCTGGACGACCAGGGGCGCTACCGCGAACAGGTTATCGACGTTGCCGGAGACCCGCACAATGGCGCCACGGTCGATACGCGCAGCTGCCAGCCCAGGGGCGAGGGCTTCGCCCAGCTCTGCGCGGTGTGGTCGGACAAGGATTTCGACCCACAGGAGCGCGCCTGGTACTACGCGCGGGTGGTGGAGAACCCCAGCTGTCGCTGGAGCCAGCGCATCTGCATCGCCAACGGCGTGGACTGTTCCCGGCCCGAGACCATCGGTGACGGGCTTGAGGGATGCTGCGCGGCGGAGCACCGGCCGGTGCTGCAGGAACGCGCCTGGACCTCGCCGATCTGGTACAACCCCGCGCCCTGAGGGCCCTCAGTCCTCCAGCGCCGGGGCGGCCAGCAGCGACTCGATGGCCAGGGCGACCTGCTCCATGAGCCGCGCCGACTGCTCCAGCGCCGGCGTCACGTCCTGCGCCTCGCGCGCGCGGCAGATATCGGCGAGACCGTGGAAAGTGATGCTCACCACCAGGAACAGGCGCCGGCGCGCCTCCGCCGGGCGCAGGTGGGCTGCGGCGTCGCGCATCAGCGCGGCCAGTTCCTCTTCCTGCTGGAAACTCAGCCCGGAGCGCGTGGCGGGGTTGACGATATCGCTGTTCAACGCCGCCAGTTGCGAGAGAATTTTCACGTAGTGTGCGCCGCCGGCATCCGCCTCGATGTGTTGCGCCAGCGGCATGACCAGGGCGCGGGCGGCGGCGTGGCTGGCCGGTTCCCGTGTGAAGTCCGCCGATCGCATGTAGTCCCGGCGCAGCGCGTGCACCCGCGCGGCGTGGTGGTCGATGATCGCCTGCAGCAGCCCGTCGCGATTGCCGAAATGGTACTGCAGTGCGTTGCGGTTTTTCTGCCCGGCAGCGGCGGTGATCGCGTTGACCGACACCGAGGCCACGCCGCGTTCGGCGAACAGGCGCTGGGCGGCCTCGATAAAACGCTGGCGGGTCTGTGCAGAGCGCGTGGCGTGCCTGTTGCCGGGTGTACTGCCCGATGTGCTGCCCGATGTGCTGCCCATCCCTCGCTCCCGCGGGTCGACGCCAAAAAGCGCGATTATAGTCTCAGCGCAGCGCGAAGGGCGACTTCAGTCCCAGCGCGCGGCGCGCGTAGCGCAGCGCAGCCTTGGAATCCACGCGCTGCTCGGGGGACTCCACGAAAAGCTTGCCCGCGACGACACCCTCGTCATCGATCACGATCAGGCCCGGGTGCGGGATACCGTACTCGCTGTCACCGGGCTGGAAGTCCTCGTTGAGGATGCCCAGGGTGCGAAAGCTCAGTGACTGTTCGTCGGACAGCAGCGGAATATCGATGCCGTGCTCGCGCTGGAAGGCCTGCTGTACCGGCGGCGGATCGTAGGTGATGACCACCAGTGCGATGCCCGCGGCGTCGAAGAAGGGCTTGTACTCGTTCAGCTGTACAAGCTGGCGCTTGCAGTAGACGCACCAGTCGAGGGAGCGCAGGGCGACCAGCACGGTGCCATTGCTGCCGGCGAATTCCTGCACCAGGGTGATCCTGCGTCCCTGGTAGCTGGCCTGCAGACCGGGAAAGTGGCTGCCGGTCGCCGGTCCCAGCGTCATGGTCGCCGCTTCCGCCGTGACAAACATGTCCCGGGTCTGGTATGCCGCCGCCAGGTCACCCAGCGGCTCGCGGAAATACCAGGCAGCGAGGGCGCCGGCCAGCAGCAGGGCGGTGATGACGGGCAATTTTTTCATGTGCGCGGCAAGCCTCCTGTGGTACGCGGGTCCTGCGCCAGTGTAGCGGAAATTGTGCCGTGGCCGGGCTATTGTCGCACGGCCCCCGTAGCGCGTATGCTTTGCACATCACAATAACGGGTTCGTGGAATTGCTTAATGGTTGACCAGTTGCTGGTCGCAGCCCTCTTCGCCGGACTCCTGTTCTGCCTGATTTTCACACGCCTGCAAGCCGTGTGGGTGTTTGTCTGCAGCATGCTGGCGGCGTATTTCTTCGGTTTGGTGGATACCGCGGAGGTGCTGGACAAGGCCTCCAATCCCGGTGTGATCACCCTGGTGCTGTTGTTGCTGGTGTCGACGGGCCTGGAGAAGATGCCGTGGCTGTCGCGGCTGTCGCACACCTTGATCACGCCGAGCTATGCCGGCAGCCTGCTGCGCCTGGGCGGTGCAACGGCGTTGTTTTCAGCGTTTATCAATAACACCGCGGTGGTCGCCACCCTGGCGCACACGGTGCGCAGCAACCGTCACCACCCGGTATCCAAGCTGCTCATCCCGCTGTCCTATGCCGCCATACTCGGCGGCACCATGACACTGATCGGCACCTCCACCAATCTCATCGTCAGCAGCTTCCTGCAGGACGCCACCAACGGCGAGCACTCGCTGGCGTTCTTCGATTTTCTCGCCGTCGGCGCGACCGCCACCGTGCTGGGGCTGGTCGCCATGCTCATCAGCTCGCGCCTGCTCCCGGTGAGTAGTGTGGAGCCGCTGGATATCAACGAGTACGTCATCGAGGCGGAAGTCAGCGAGGCCTCCAGCCTGATCGGCAAGACGATCCTGGAAAACAGGCTGCGCGACCTGGAGGACCTGTTCCTGGTGGAGATCGTGCGCGGCAACTACCTGATATCGCCGGTGACGCCCCAGGAGCATATCGAGGCGGGGGACAAGCTCATATTCTCCGGCGACATCACCCGGGTGCAGGCGCTGGAGGCTTTCGACGGCCTGCGCCTGTTCGCCGTGGAGGAGGGCCTGCTGCGCGAGAACATGATCGAGGTCATCGTCATGCCCAACGCGGCCATCGAAGGCAGGACGGTGAAGGAAAGCGCCTTTCGCTCGGTGTTCGACGCCGCGGTGGTGGGCATGCGCCGAGGCGGCAAGCGCCTGTCGGGCAAGCTCGGCAATATCACCATCCAGGCCGGCGACAGCATGATGCTGGCGGTGGGACCGGACTTCAACGAGCGCAAGAACCTCGACAAGAACTTCGTCATCGTCAACGAGGAGGTCGGGCAGGCACAGACCACCGCGCTGCAGAACTACGTGGTCACCGCCGGCCTGTTCCTGGTGGTGGCGCTGGCCACCCTGGAACTGGTGCCGCTGATCAAGGGAGTGGCGGGCCTGTTGTGCGTGATGCTGCTGCTCGGCGTGGTCGGCGGCGGGGAATTGCGCCGTCGCTTCCCCTTCGAGTTGTGGCTGATCATCGCCTCGGCGCTGACCCTGTCGCAGGCGCTGTCCAACTCGGGGCTGGTGGCCGTGCTGGCCGACACCCTGCGCGCGAATCTCGCTGTGATGGGACCCTGGGGCGCGATGATCGGTATCTACCTGGGGACGCTGCTGCTCACCGAGACCATGACCAACAACGCGGCCGCCGCGCTGGCCTTCCCGGTGGCCTTCGGGCTGGCCGAGAGCTACGGCGTCAGTTTCATGCCCTTCGTCATGGCCGTGGCCTACGGCGCCAGCGCCAGTTTCCTCACGCCTTACGGCTACACCACCAACCTGATGGTGCAGAACCTCGGCGGCTATGAATTCCGCGATTATTTCCGCGCGGGCCTGCCGTTGTCCATCGTCTACGCCGCCGTGGTGATCCTGCTCGTGCCGCAGGTTTTCCCGTTCCAGCCCTGAGCCGCCGGCAGTCTGGCTGCCTCGTGGCGCACCGAAGCCTGACTGCGCTCAGCTCATCCCGGTATTGAAACCGCCGTCCACCGGCAGTGTCTGGCCGGTGATCCAGGATGCGGCGGGAGAGCACAAGAACAGTACCGCCGCGGCGATGTCCGCGGGCACGCCGGTGCGCTTGATGCCCTGGCGTTTCAGCGTGTCGGCGACCATCTCCTCCATGTGGTCCAGGGTGAAGGCGGTGAGGTTGGAGCGGGTCAGGCCGGCCGCCACGGCATTGGCGCGGATGCCCAGCGGGCCCCAGCTCATGCCCAGGGTCTTGATCACCTGCACCAGCCCGGCTTTGGCGGGGCCGTAGCCGGGGGTCCACTCGAAGCCGAAGTAGGAGGTCATGGAGGCGATGCCGATGACGCTGGCGCCGCCGGGAAAATCGCTGGCCGCGAGCAGGTCCTTGCACGCGGTACTGAGGTGGAACACGCTGGACAGGTTGACGGCGATGGAACGGTCGAAACCGTCGTGGCCCCACTCGTCGTCCTGCATGCCACCGGCGCTGTTGACCAGGATGTCCAGCCCGTCCAGCGACGCCGCCAGCGCCCGTAGCTGCGCGCGCTCGGCCACGTCGACCTGGCGGTAGGCCAGCCCGTCGAAATCGCCCTCGTAACTGTCCACGCCGGCGGCGCGCCCGGTGATCAGCACCTGGGCCCCGGCGTCGCGGAAGGCCTGGGCGCAACCCAGCCCGATACCGCTGGTGCCGCCGGTCACCAGCACTCTGGCGCCGCTGAAGTTGTAGGTGATGCCCTGGAACATACCGCGTCTCCTGTGTGTTCAGCCCGGGAACCCCGCGGGCCTGTTCGCTGAGCCGCTGGCGGAGGCAGGCGCACCGCGACGGCAGGTCCCGCCCCGGCTATAGCTGGGGCAGGGCGTCCTCCACCAGTCCGGCGTTCCAGCCGCCATCGGCGATGAATTCCGAACCGGTGCTGTAACTGGCCTCGTCCGAGGCGAGGAAGGCGGTGACCGCCGCGACCTCCTGTGGCAGGCCGACCCGTGGCAGGGCGTGGTTCTTGTAGAAGCCGTCGGCGTCCTCGCGACTCATGAATTCGGCGCCGTGCATCGCGGTGTAGATGCCGCCGGGGTGTACCGAGTTGACGCGAATGTTGTACTTGCCCATCTCCAGCGCCGCCGCCTTGGTCATGCCGCGCACCGCCCATTTCGTCGCCGAGTAGGCGGTGAGGGAGTTTTTGGACTGCAGGCCGTCGATGGACGAGACATTGATGATGGAGCCGCCGCCGCTGGCCTTGAGCGCCTCGAACACCGCCTGCATGCCCAGGAACACGCCGAGCTGGTTGATGCGCACGATGTGCATGAAGTCCTCCTCCGTGGTCTCCATGATGGTCTTCTGCATGACGATGGCGGCGTTGTTGACCAGCACGGAGAGGGAGCCCAGTTGCGCGGCGGCTGCCACCGCGCCGCGCCAGTCGTCGGCGCTGGTGACGTCCATGTGCACGAAGACGGTGGCGGGTGCAAGTTCCTTCGCCAGGGCCTGGCCCGGCTCGTCCAGCACATCGGCGATGACGACCTTCGCGCCTTCCTCGACCATGATCCTGACCGTGGCCTCGCCCATGCCGCGCGCGCCGCCGGTGACAATGGCGGTTTTTCCCTGCAGACGTCCCATTGTGATTCCCTCGATTGTATGACAGCTCAAAGAAGGCGAAGTATAGGCCAGGCCAGCGGGGTATGGTGTTGTACGGGGAGCGAAAACGGGCGCTGGTTCATCTGGCTGAATCGCCGCCGCCCGCGCTGTCCCGGCGCTGCTGTTACACGGTGCAAGTCGCCCGCGCCGGCGGTATTGTTGCGCTTCCAGCATCGCACCGGAGAAGCCCATGTCGCTGAGCTACCTGCAACAGAAACGCCAACACCCGGCACGCAGCGCCGCCATGCAATCGATTGCCGCAATCCAGGACAAGGACCGCGAGGGATGGCTCGCGCTGTGGCACCCGGAGGGGTTGCTGCAGGACCCGGTGGGCGTGTCCCCGCTGGACCCGACTGGCGAGGGCCACCGCGGCATAGAGGCGATCAGCGCCTTCTACGACAACGTCATCGCCCAGGGCGACGTGCGTTTTCATATACGCGAATCCTTCGCCGCGGGCGACGAGTGTGCCAACGTGGGCACCATCACCACACGCTCCGCTGACGGCGCGGTGTCGCGGGCCGAACTGGTGATGCTGTACCGCGTGGACGGCGAGGGCAGGGTGTTGTCCCTGCGCGCGTTCTGGGAATTCGACGACCTGGTGGCGGGCGTTTTCTAGCCTGCGTGTCCATCGCCCGGCGGCGCAAGAAATTGAGCCAGGCCGGACTATCACGAACGGGGCCTGACCCCGGCGTGCATGGCGTGCTATACATGTAGGGCATGACACAGTGGACAGGAGAATGCACATGACGGCCCCCGAGGCGGTACATCTGGGCAGTGACGAACTGCCCTTCGTGGACATCGGCGACGGCAGCCTGCTCAAGGTCCTGCAGGTGCGGGTGAAGGAGGGCCTGTGGATCGTCGAGAACATCTTCAAGGCGGGCTACGAGGTCGATACCCACCGGCACACCGGCCCGGTGTTCGGTTACACCCGTTCCGGCGCGTGGAAGTACAAGGAGTACGACTACGTCAACCGCGCCGGCTCCTTCCTCTACGAGCCCGCCGGCTCGGTGCACACCCTGACCTGTATCGAGGATGACACCCAGGTGTGGTTCCAGATGTACGGATGCAATATCAACCTCGATGCCGACGGCAATATCACCTCGGTAGTGGATGGGGCGACGACGCTGGAGTTCTACCTGGCCATGTGCGCCGAGATGGGTGTGCCCAATCCGCCCGTAATCGTCGAATAGCGCGGGGAGCACCAGGGCTTGTACATCGACGTCTACAATCCGGATAACTACTGCCACGGCATTCCTCACGAGCAGTTCGCCTGGTTGCGCGCCAACGACCCGGTGCACTGGCAGCAGCACCCGGACGGTCACGGTTACTGGGTGTTGAGCCGGCACGCGGACGTGCTGCAGGTGTCGCGCGATTTCAAGGGCTTCTCCGCCGAACGCGGTTTCGTCATGGTCGACGACCTGCCCCCGGACGTGCTGGACATGGCGCGCAACCAGTTGCTGGGGATGGACCCGCCGCGGCACGGCCCACTGCGCCGCGCGGTGATTACGCGCTTTACCTCGCGCATGCTCGCGGAACTGGAACCGCGGGTGCGGCAGATCGCGCGCGAGGTCATGGCGCAGGTGCGGCAGACCAGCGAGGTCAATTTTGTCGAGAGCCTGGCCGGCGACCTGCCCACGGCGGTGATCTGCTCCATGCTGGAGATTCCGCGCGACATGTGGGGGCAGATCCGGCGCTGGTCGGACCTGCAAACCTCCGGTTCGGACCCGGATCTGGGCGGCACCTTCGAAGAGGTGCACCAGGCCAGCGTGGACATGGGCACCTACGGCTTCGAGGTCGCCATGCAGCGCAAGGACGCCGGTGGCGATGATCTCATTTCGCTGTTGATCAACCAGGAGGTGGAGGGACACCAGGTCAGCGAGATGGAGTTCGCCTCGCTGTTCGTGCAGCTCACCGTGGCGGGGAATGAAACCACGCGCGGGCTGATCTCCAGCGGTATGCATGAGCTGATGCGCCGCCCGGAACTGATGCGCCAGTTGCGCGAACAGCCGCAGCGCCTGCCGCAGGCGATCGAGGAGATGCTGCGCTGGACCTGCCCGCTGCATTACTTCAGGCGCACTGCCACCCGCGACACACAGATCGGCGACCAGGCCATCGCCGAGGGCGACCGTGTGGTGATGCTGTACAGCTCGGCGAATTTCGACGAGGCGGTGTTCGACGAGCCGATGACCTTCGACATCACGCGCGACCCGAACCCGCACATGGCCTTTGGCCACGGCATCCACCTGTGCCTGGGTGCGAACCTGGCGCGGTTGGAGGCGCGGGTCTTTTTCGAGGAGTTCTTCAACAGCTTCGCCGCCATCGAGGCCAGCGGGGAGCCGGTGTACATTCGTTCCAACAGTATTCACGGTTTCAAGGAGATGCCGGTGCGGCTGACGCCGGCTTAGATTTCGCGGTAGTGCTCTATCGCAGTGCGACGCTGCCCGGGCCACCAAAGTTGCCGGACAACGGCGGACGGAGGCATTCTCGGTGCTTGCCCCGCTGTCCAGGTGTGTTCCCGGAAGGACGGAAAATCATGTGTATATGCAAGGGTAAGGTCAATTTGTCGAGCCAATCCAGACGCGTTGTGAGCCCAACCTGACAATGGCTGACATGGGGGATATGCGTGGACGGGTAGCCCTCGTCATGGGCGGCGGCGCCGGCACCGGGCGCGCCACGGCGCTGGCCTTTGCCCGCGAGGGCGCGCGAGTCGCGATCGCCGATATCAACGAGGAGGGCGCGCGCGAGACGCTGTCCCTGGTCGAGGAACTCGGCGCCGAGGGCCTGGCAGTGCGTGCGGACATGGCCAGTGGCGCTGATATCCAGGCGACGCTGGCGCGGGTACGGGAGCGTTTTGGCAGCCTGCACATGGTGTCCAACAACGCGGCCCTGGGCGCGCCGAACAAGCCGTTGACCGAGATCACCGAGCAGGAGTACGACCGCTGCATGGGCGTGACCCTGCGCGGCGTGTGGCTGTGCATGAAGTACCAGTTGCCCCTGATCGAGGCCTCCGGCGGCGGCGCTATCGTCAATATCGCCTCGGTCTCCGGGCTGCGCGGCGAGGCCCTGCAGTCCGCCTACGCAGCCGCCAAGGGCGGGGTGATCACGCTGAGCAAGGCGGCGGCGGTGGAATACGCGAAACGCGGGGTGCGGGTGAACACGGTCTGTCCGGGGGGCATCAATTCCGGCGGCATGGCGTTCTACCTCGACAAGATGCCGGCGGAATTGCGGCAAAAAACGCTGGACGCCCACGCCATGGGGCGGCTGGCGGAACCGGGGGAAATCGCCGACGCGGTGGTCTACCTGTGCTCCGCACGCGCGTCCTTCATCACCGGCCACGACCTGGTGGTCGATGGTGGCGTGCTGGTGCGGTCCAACGTCATCGACCTGTGAGGGGCTAGTTCAGCACCAGCACGTCAGCGTGGGTCTGGTCCAGTAGCCGCTCGCAGGTATTGCCGATGACTCGGCCCTTGATCCCGTCGCGCGCGACCGTGCCGAGTATGATCAGGTCCACCTCCAGTTCCGCGGCCACGCTGCGAATCGTATCGGCCGCCTTGCCCTGGCGGGCGTGCACCCGTTCCGGTGGTACGCCGCAGTCCGCGGCGATGCGCTCTGTGTCAGGTGGGTAGTTGAGGTCCTGGTAGGCGGTGACGAAGTTTGCCTCGGAGCCATAGCCGGCGGCCAGGCGGCGCGTAAACGAAATGATCTGGTTGTCCAGGCGCACGTGGGCGATCTCGGTCGACAGCGGGTTGATGGCGGCGAGCACCCGGCGCTTGCCCCAGTCGTGGAAGTTTTTCACCATGAGCACGGGGCAGGGTGAGGTGCGCAGCAGCGTCCAGTCCGAGGTCGAGTGCAGTTCCCGCTGCACCGGGGAATGATCCACCGAGTTCTTGAACAGCATGGAGGCGCCGCAGCGCGCGGCGGCGCTCACCGCGCGGGCGCCCCAGTCCTCCTCCCATTCATGCTCGTACTCCACCTGGATGCCGGCGTCGACGGCACGGGCGGCCAGCGACTGCAGCATGGCCTCCAGGGCCGCCGCTGCCTCGTCCTTGTTACCCAGGCCTGTTTCGCTGTTGGCGCAGGCGAACAGGTGCAGCGCCGCGCCGGTGTCCAGGGCTGAATCCAGCGCCCGTTCGAAGGCGGGCTGGATGTCGCTGGTCGGGTCTATCAGTGCCAGAATCTTGCGCAGTGCCATGGTGTCCTGCCTCTCGCTGGAATGAACTCCCGCCCACCGCCGCGGGCCTGTCTCCAGTGTGGCACCGGCGTGCGTGTCGCCTATTGACCTCGCTCAATATTCTGGTTGTCCAGGGCGGTGAGGTCGTAATCCGGGATGTACATCTGCGGCGTCTTGCCGCCGTCCACGGGCAGTACCACGCCGGTGATGAACGCGGCCGCGTCCGAGGCGAGAAAACAGATTGCCTCGGACATTTCCTGCGGCGAGCCGATGCGGCCCATGGGGATCGAACCGGCCATGGCCTCCTGCAGCGCCGCGTTTTTCATGGTGGAGGCTTCCAGCCCGGGCGTCATGACCGCGCCGGGGGCGACCACGTTGACACGCACGTTGTACGGCGCCGCCTCCATGGCGGCGCACTGGGTGAACTGGTTGACCGCGGCCTTGGCGGCTGAGTAGGCGCCCGCCGCCATGCCCGCCTTGAGGCTGCTCACCGAGGAGATGTTGATGATGCTGCCGTGGCCCTGGGGCTGCATGATCTTCAACGCCGCCTGCACGCCGATGAAGACGCTCTCCACGCACACGCCGAAGTTGGCGCGCCACTGCTCGATACTCTGGTCGACGACCATCCCGCCGATGATCGACGGCGCGTTGTTCACCAGCACGTCGAGGCGTCCGTGCTCCGCGGCGGTGTCGGCGATCAGCGCCGCGAAGGCGTCGAGGTCGGCGACATCCAGCGCCACGCCGCGAAAGCTGCCACCCTCGGCGGCGATTTCCTGGGCCAGTTCATCCAGGCGCTGCTGGCGCCGCGCGCAGGCGACCACGTGGGCGCCCTCGCGGGCCAGTTGCAGGACCGTGGCCCGGCCGATGCCCATGCTGCCGCCGGTGACGATGGCGACTTTGCCTGCAAAGCGACCTGTACTCATGTCTGTGCTCCTGTTGCTGTTGTCATTTTTGCCGCGCCAGTTCCAGCGCGGCGCTGCCGGTGACGTGAAACCCGCGGCTGTTCCCACCGGCGAAGTCCACGTTGGCCAGTGTACCGCCCTGCGTATCCTGCTCCACGCCTGTCACGCGCCCGCGCAGGATCATGGTGTCGCCGGGGGTGTTGGGCGCCAGCAGCTTCAGTTGCAGCCGGCGCAGGCGGCTGCACGGGCCGGCCCAGTCGCTGAGGTAGCGCGCGCAGAGCCCGCAGGTGGTGAGGATGTTCATGAAGATGTCCGGCATCGCCGCGTCGCGCGCCGCCGGGGCGTTGTGATGTACGTCGATGAAATCCTGGGTCGCCACCGCGCCGCTGACGATCAGCTTGTGGGTGATGGGGATCACCAGTTCGGGCAGTTCGTCCCCGGCGGCGATGTCGCCGGGGAGGATATCCTGAAAATCGGTGCGCCAGGGCGGGGTGGCGGGGATGGGCGGGCGCGCCGGTTCGCGCGCCGGCTGTGCCGCCGCATCGCCGGCGGGACGGTACTGGAAGTAGGTGATCAGGGCTTCGGCGAACAGGCGCTCCTGCTGGTCCAGGAACTCCGCGCGCTCGACGACGAAATACCCCTCGCCCAGGGCGGTGCGCTTGAGTTCGCTGATGGAATCGATGGTGTTGAAGTGATGGGCGCGGTCGCCTTCACGCAGCAGGCGGTGAAAGCGGATATCGTAGCTCACCGCCACATTGCCGGCGAATCCACGGCGCGACAGGACGTCGAAGACCTCGTAGGGCGGTTCGTCCGTGGAGCCGGGTGCGAAGCGCATGTTCACGTCGCGCATGGTCCACATCTGCATCATGGCCGGTGGTGCGACAACCCCGCTGCCCAGGCCCTGGCGATGCCGGTAGTCGTCGTCCAGGTACAGCGGGTTGTGATCGCCCATGGCGCTGCACCACTGCCAGACCTGCACCCGGCTGACCGGGTTGAAGGCCAGGTAGGGACCCCTGCGCCTGCCGGTCAGGGCGGCCGGATCAAAGCTGTCGTATTGCTGCTCACCCATGTTCAGGCTCCGGGTGTCCTGTTGTCGGAGGGCACAGGTTAGGTGCTGGTGGCTGGCATTTGAAGGTCACCTGCCGCCTGATTGCTGAACATTTTCATTCAGGTCGCGAGCACAGCCGGCTTTGGCACGGTCTGGCATGGCGGCCTAGTTGTCGTCCTGTCTGTGCTGGAGTACGCGGCGGTAGCCGCGGATGTCGGTGGCGTAGTCGTCCAGGGCCTGTAGCATTTCCACCGTCAGGTCGGGGTGCGTCGAGGACAGGTCGGACGCCTCGCCGATATCCAGGCGCAGGTTGTACAACTGCGGCTGCGCATCTGCGGCCGGCAGCAGGAGTTTCCAGTCGCCCCGGCGCAGTGCGGACTGCCCCTTGTAATCCCAGAAAAGCAGGTCGTGGGGGGCGCCGTTCTCCTCACCGCGCAGGTAGGGCAACAGGTTGTGCCCGTCCAGGCGCGGTTTGAGCGACGTGTAGCCGCCCGAGGCGGCAAGCACGGTGCTGGCGATGTCCAGGGAGATGACCGGCTCGTCGTATACGCTGCCAGCGGGGATTACGCCCTTCCACTGCATGAGGAAAGGGATGCGTATGCCGCCCTCGTAAAGATCGCTCTTGGCTCCACGCAGGGGATCGTTCAGGGAGGCGTTGCTCATCGGGCTGCCGCCGTTGTCACTGAGGTAGATGAGCAGGGTGTTTTCCTCCAGGCCATTGTCGCGCAGGCTTTGCGTGACCTGGCCGACCGCCTCGTCCATGGCGCTGTTCATCGCCGCCAGGGCGCGCCGCGCGGGCTGCTCGATGTACCTGAATTGCTCCAGGTGCTCGGGCGGCGCCTGCAGGGGTACGTGCACCGCGTTGAAGGACAGGTAGAGAAAAAACGGCCGGTCGGTGTGGCGTTCGATAAAGTCCACCGCCTCCCTGGCGAAGGCGTCGGTGAGGTACTCCGTTTCCGTCACCGGTTCGTGTCCGCGGTACAGTTCCCCGCCGTGCTCCAGCGTGAAATCATAATAGGGCGCATCGCGCTCCTGCCCCTGCGGGTAGTAGAGATGGATGCCGCGCAGGAATCCGAAGAACTCGTCGAAGCCGCGCTCCAGCGGGCGCAGCCCCGGTGTGGAGCCCAGGTGCCATTTGCCCACCAGCGCGGTGCTGTAACCGCGCGCCTGCAGCCGCTCGGCCAGGGTGGGTTCCGAGGGCGGCAGGGGTTCGTCCTGTAGCGGTTTGCAATGGAAGCGGTTCTGGTAGCGCCCGGTCAGCAGGCCGCAGCGCGAGGCCACGCAGGCGGGGCCGGAGACGTAGCCGTCGCTAAAACGTACGCCGGCGCCGGCGATGGCGTCGATATTGGGCGTGGGCAGGGCGCCGCCGTAGACACCCACGTCGGCGAAGCCCTGGTCGTCGGCGAGGATCAGCACGATGTTGGGCGGGGGCTGTTCCGTGGGGGTGGGATTGGCCGCGGCGCAGGCGCCTAGCAGGAGGGTGAGTGCGACGAGCTGGAGCCGCTGCCAGCGCGAGTCACGTAGTGGTGTCAATTTCCGCTGCTCCTGCGTTGCTGCTGCAATGCGCGCGCGTGATTGTAGAACGCGATGTCCAGCTGGTTGTCATGGGCGATGCGTTCACGCAACTCCGCGCTGACCTGCCTGCCGCCCGCGGACACATGCCGCGGCGCGATCTCTTTCGCTGACATGGAAAAGCGCGACACCATCTGCTCGACAAACCAGTCGAACTGCTCCAGCAGGCCGATGCACTCGACCTTCTCCAGGTTCGCGCAGGCCGTTTGCAGGCGCGTCTCGTCCACCTCGATCAGGTCCGTGTAGGTCTTTGGCGCGTCTTCGCGCGTCATGGCGAACATGCGCACCTGGTGATTGAGAAAAAAGCAGCGCTTGAGGAAGTCGTCTTCGTAGACCTCCTCCAGGCTCGGGTCGTCCACGTCGGCCAGCGCCGAGAACGAGCGCCAGCCGCCCTTGTTCTTCTGCACCTGTTTGAGATGGCTGATGACGCGATCCACCGGGTCGCGCAGCAACGTGATCAGGCGCAGCGGGCAGTCCAGCAACTCGGCGGCAACATAGGGGAAGTGCCCGGAGTAGATGCGCGTGCGCGCCCTGCGCTCACCGTCGATGGAGAGCAGGTAGGGAATATCCGTCTGGGCGACGACGATGCGTTCGTCATCCAGTTTGTTGGGGTAGATGGCCTGCGGCGGGAAACTGGCGTTGATGCGGTGCTTGAGCGTCGTGCCGCCGGTTTTCATCACGTGGATAAAAAAAATCGGGCGTTCGTCAGCAGGCATTCAGGGTCCAGGAAGCGTGGGGAAGCGAGCGTCGATGGTATAAATGCGCCTTCTTCACTGTCAAGGCGCGCCGCCGGTCCGGTTGGTGGAGTGACCGGCGGCGGCATCCCTCGCGGAGCCCGCCGCCGGTTGCCGTATCAGGACGGCGGTACCGAGTAGCCGCCCCAGACGCTGACGTAGTTGTCGTCGTAGTGTGACGCCAGCGCCGTGTGCAGGTCGTCCACTTCCCACTTCTGCGCGCCCTTCGGGTTGGCGATGGCGTCGCGCACCCTGGGCCGTTCGAGCACCGCCACCTCGTTGCCCCACACCACCATGACCTCGCCGGAGATATGGCCGGCCTCGGGCGAGGCCAGGTAGCCGACCAGCGGCGCCACGTTGGCGGGGTCGAACATGTGAAAGCCGCCGTCCTCGGGCGGGGCGAACATCTGCGCGGTCTGGCCGCCAGCGGTCATGTCCGTCAGCGCGCGCGGCATGATCACGTTGCTGGTGATGCCGTACTTGCTCAGCAACTGCGCGGCGCCCATGGCCATGGCGATGATGCCCGCCTTGGCGGAGGCGTAGTTGGGTTGTCCCGCGCTGCCGTAGATGGCCGCCTCGGAGGAGGTGCTGATGAGGCGGCCATACACCTCTTCGCCGCCCTTGGCCTTGTTGCGCCAGTAGGCCGTGACATTGCGCATGTTGACGAAGTGGCCGCGCAGGTGCACACGCACCACCGAGTCGAACTCGTCATCGGACATGCCGAAGATGGTCTTGTCGCGGCAGAAGCCCGCGTTGTTCACCATGATGTTGATGTCGCCGAAGGTATCCAGTGCGGTTTTCATCAGCGCCTCGGCGTCGTTCGAGTCGGCGCAGTCGCCGAACACGGCGATGGCTTCGCCGCCGAAGGCCTTGATCTCCTCCACGGTGGCCTGTGCGGCCTCCTCGGCGTCGGGGCGGTTGATGTCGTTGATCACCACACGCGCGCCCTGGCGGGCCAGTTGCATGGCTTCCTCGCGGCCCAGGCCGCGGCCGGCGCCGGTGACAATGGCGACTTTGCCGGTCAGGTCTCCCATGAATATTCTCCTGTCAGACGAAAGCGGTGGCCCGCGGCGCGGGCCGTGATAACTAGATACGTTCGATGATGGTGCCGGTGCCGATGGAGGAACCGCAGCACATGGTGATCAGCGCGGTGTTTTTGTCAGCGCGCTCCAGTTCGTGCAGGGCGGTGGTGATCAGCCGGGCGCCGGTGGAGCCCACCGGGTGCCCCAGGGCGATCGCGCCGCCGTTGACGTTGACCTTGTCCATGTCGGCGTCGTAGACGTTGGCCCAGGACAACACCACCGCGGCGAAGGCCTCGTTGATCTCCACCAGGTCGATATCGCCCAGGGTCATACCGGTCTTCTTCAGCAGGGCGGCGGTGGCGTCGACCGGGCCGTCCAGCAGGTAGTAGGGGTCGGTGCCCACCACGCAGTCGGCGAGAATGCGTGCGCGCGGCTTCAGTCCGCGCGCCTTCGCCTCGTCGGCGGTCATCCACAGCACGGCTGCGGAGCCGTCGGAAATCTGTGAGGAGTTGCCCGGCGTGTGGATCTGGCCTTCCATGACAGGATTGAGACCTGCCAGGCCCTCCATGGTGGTGTCGCGCAGGCCCTGGTCGCGCGTCACGCTACGCGTTTCCCCGGTGGGTTTGCCGTCTTCGCCCAGGATCGGTGCTTCCACGGCGAACACCTCGCGGTCGAAACGCCCCTCGTCCCAGGCGCGCCTGGCGCGGGCCTGGGAGTTGAAGGCCAGTTCATCGGCCATCTCGCGGGTGATGCCGCGGTTGTCGGCGATACGCTGGGCGCTGGAGAACTGGTCCGGGGTTGAGTCCCAGGGCCAGCTCTCGGGAATGTAGTAGCCGGGGCCGTTGTAGACGTTGGCGCCCAGGCCCACGCGGCTCATGGCCTCGACGCCGGCGGCGATGCCGATATCGAAGGAAGCCGAGCGGATCATGGATGAGACCATGTGGTTGGCGGTCTGCGCAGAGCCGCATTGGTTGTCCAGGGTGGTGCCGCCGGTCGAGTAGTCGTTGCCCATCGTCAGCCAGGCGTTGCGCGCGATATTGCCAGCCTGTTCGCCGGCCTGGGTCACGCAGCCGGCGGCGACGTAATCCACGTCCGCCATGTCCAGGCCGGTGCGCCTGAGGATTTCCCGGTAGGACAGGGCCAGCAGTTCGGTGGCATGGAAATCGTGCAGGTCGCCCACGCCCACCTTGCCCCTGGCGATCGGGGTCCTGACAGCTTCAACGATAACGGCTTCACGCATGTTTGTTCCTCGCTAGCGGGCGCCCATTGGCAAAGCGGGCGTCCAGGTATGTGGCGGCGCTCCAGTGTACTGGACAGGCGGGGGCGTGTATCCCCCAGCTGCGCCGGAGTTCGGGCGCATATTGTGCCGGTTCCGGCTCGATCGAGACAAATTCGACCGGCGGAGAACAAGCAGGTGGTATAGCTGATTGTGCCAGTTTGCGATTGGTTGGGCGCACGCCGAGCCTGTACCATGTAGCGCCGCCCAAGCAGCAGGTACAGAGGATAGGTGTTATGAAGCAGTATCAGTACAACGATATCGAGGCCATGCAGGAACTGGTCTCGGAGGAATTCGGTGCCTGGAGTGACGAGTTCGAGATCACCCAGGAACTGATCAACCAGTTCGCCGACCTCACCGGCGACCACAACTGGATCCACGTGGACGTGGAACGTTCGAAACAGGAGGGGCCCTTCGGCACGACCATCGCCCACGGCTTCATGACCCTGGTGATGATGCCGCGGATGAAGGGAACGCCTACTTTCGAGATCACCGGTTACAACGCGATCGTCAACTACGGCTCCAACAAGCTGCGCTTTACCGGCCCCGTGCCGGCGGGCAGCAGGTTGCACATGCGCAGCCGGGTCAAGGAGGTTACCGAATCGCCCAAGGGCACCATCGTCACCCAGGAGCAGCACATCCACATCGTCGGGCAGGACGAGCGGCCGGTGTTGATCTACGAGCTCATCATCATCTACATGTAGCGGCCGAAAATAGCGGCCTACAGGCCCAGGGCGCGCGCCACGTCCCGCCAGTCGACGAGCTTGAAGTTCTGCGGCTCGGGGGGCGCGACGTTGTGCCCGTCCTGCACCACCAGTATGCCCGCGGGGTAGGCGTCGCCGAAGTGGCCTGCGTGTACGCTCAGCCCGTCCGTTTCCGAGGCGCCATCTATCCCCAGGGCGGCATTCGCGCCGATGCGGAAACTGCCGCGGTAGCGGTGCGGGGGCAGGCGTTCGAACACCGCGTAACTGTTGTCTCCCTGGCTGGATACCACCAGGTAACCCCCGTCTCCCGCGCGGTACAGGTCCATACCCTCGACGTCGGCGTAGAGTGTGCGCTCATCCGCCGCGGCGAGCATGCTGATCTCCGGCTCGCCATCCGTATCGGCCTGCAGGGCTTTCAGTCCATGGTCCTCGACGCCGAAAAACAGGCGCCCGTGGTGGTCGTCCCCGGCGCAGCCCTCCGGCTGGTCGCCGCTGGAAAACTCGCGCACCAGGCGCGCGTCGACAGACTCGCCCGCGAGCGCCAGCCGCCATTGCTGGAAGCGGCCGTCCTTGTCATTGACGAACACGAACAGCCCGCGTGCGTCGCGGTACATGCACAGCCCGTAGGGGTCGTCCAGGCCGGTGGCGATCTCGTCCTGGGCCAGGTGTCGCAGGCTGCCGTCGTGGCCGATCGCGAACAGGCTGATGCTGCGGTGGGTGCGGTTGGAGCCCGCGGCGATGGCGGCCAGCCGATCGTGTCCCTGCAACTCGCGCAGGTCGACGTTGTTCAGGCGCCCGACAGGCAGGTTGTCCACCTCGCTGCCGCTGAGGTCGTATACGCGCAGGCCAAAGCGTTTGTCGGCGGCGAGGATGAGACTGCGGGCGGGATCGCGCGCGTTGCGCCAGATCGCGGCGTCGTCGGCGGCGTCGCCGCGGTGCCGCACGGGTTCGGTTTCGCCGCTGGGCGCGACCAGCGGCAACACGCGGGTCGCGCTGGGCGGTTCCGCCTGCAGCTGTACCCTCACCTGGCCTGCGACGAGTACGCCGTCGACCAGGGCCAGGTCCTCGGTGCCCGGGGGTATGCGCCCGTGCGGTTGCAGCGGCTCGACCAGTTGTCGCTGCGGATCGGACTCAGGGTGGGCCCCGTGGCGCCACAGGCCGGAATCCTCCGATAACAGGTACAGGCTGTGGCCGCTGACCACGCAGGCCTCCACTTCCAGTGTGCCGGGCAGGTCTCGCACGAGGCTGACGGAGGCGTCCGCGGGGTCGATACGCCACTGCGCGAGGTAGCCGCCGTCGGCGAAGACGAACACGTAGTCCTGCCCCTCGACGCGGCCGACGCAACTCCCGTCCAGCACCTGCGCGCCCAGGGAGTGGCTGGCGCTGGTCGCACTGCCCGCGCCCCCGGGGAGCGTCACCGTCAGCGTGTTGCTGTCCTCGTCGACGCTCGCCGTGGGCAGCGCCGCCGGCTGCGGACCTGCCTGGCAGGCCAGGCTGAGCGCGCAGCCCAGGAGCAGGGACCCGGGCAGCGTCCAGTGTGCCGACATCACAGGTTGACGATGCGGAAGCCGATCACGTAGGTGCGACCGTACTCCTCGTACTGCCAGTTGTAGCGATCGTTGCCCTGGTAGAAAAAGCGCTGTTCGTCGGTCAGGTTGACACCCTCGAAGTAGACCTGGATGCCGTCCATGATGTCATAGGCGATACTGGCGTCAACCTGGGTGTGCTCGTCCTCGTACACGTCCTCGCTGCTGTCGCCACCGACCACCGACAGCGCCTCGGACTTGTAGCTGAGCGCGACGCGCGCCTGCAGGCCGTGGTTGTCGTAGCCCAGGATGAGGTTGCCCAGTTCATCTGAGGAGCCCGGCAGGTCCACGTCGCGGCTGCCGAAGCTGGCGTCCGTATCGGTGAACGTCGCGTTGGCGCCCACCAGGAAGCCGTTTTCGAAGGAGCGGTACCAGGCCAGTTCGATCCCCAGCACCTCGGCGTCGTCGCCGTTGATGTACTGCAGCACATCGGCGTCGTCGATATCGCCAGGGGTGAGTCCCACCAGGCTCGTCCACTGTGTGACATCGAGGCTGCCGGCCACGTTGGCCTGGGCGATGTAGTCCTCGATATCCTTGTAGAACAGGCCCGCGGACAATACGCCGATGTCGCCCGCGGGATACCATTCCGCCGAGAGGTCCAGGTTGATGGATTCGTAGGGGTCGATATCCGGGTTGCCCAGGTCCTCGATCTGCAGTTCCGTCTCGCCGTCCTCTTCCTCGATTTCCGCCAGGGAAGAGGGGTTGATGGCGCCAAAGCTGGGCCGCGCCAGTGTCTGGCTGGCCGCGGCGCGCAGCACCACGTTCTCGCTGTAATCCCAGCGCACCATCAGGCTGGGCAGGACGTGATCGTAGTCGCCATCCTGCTTGCTCTTGCCGAAGCCGCTGTCCTCGATGTCCAGGGTATCGCTTTCGTAAACCGTGCCCAGTGCGCCCTGGGATTCGAATTCGGTCAGTTCGTAGCGCACGCCGCCGATGACCGTGACGCTATCGAAATCCACGGTGGCCATGGCGTAGGCGGCGTAGACATCTTCCTGGATGTTGTAGTCGCCGACGGTGGATTCGGTCAGCGAAGCCTCGGCGTTCAGGTTGTCCCCGGTCAGTCCGCGCACGAACTCGCGCAGGGCGCCGCGCCGGAGCGTGAAACCGAAGTCCCTGAGATCGTAGTCCGCGTTGCCGCCGGCGAACATCGCGGCGCTGGGCGGGTTGTCGCCGAACTCGTCGTAGACGTCGATATCGGATTCGCGTTCCTTCTCGCGGGAACGCACCTTGCCGCCGAACTTGATCTCGCCCGGGTTCTTGCCGAAGCTCAGCTGGCGCGCGGCGTTGAATTCGAAACTGTACTCGTCGTCCTCCACCGTGTTGTTCTCCACCACGACCTCACCCAGTTCGAAATTCTCCGGGTCGTAGGCGGCGGCGCCGAGCAGGTAGTTGGGATAGTCGCCAAGCCTGCTGTAGGACAGCGGCGCGTCGGGACCCGAGAACTCGGTGTCCCTGCGATTGGGCTCGTCCTCCTCGGCGTAGCTGTAACCGACGGCGTAGTCCAGTGTCCAGTCATCGACCTGGTTGCTGCCGCCCAGCGCCACGGAGATGATCTCCTGCGTTTCCTTGCGGTCCTTGAGACTGCGTGTGTACCCGGCCTCGCCGAATTCGGCGCTGTTGCTGCCGATGTCGCCGGACTCCTCGTCGGGCTCGATCTCGATACGGTTGCGGGTCTCGTCGTCTTCGAAATCACTGTACAGGGTGCGCAGGTAGTACTCGCTGCTGTCCGTCGGCCGCCAGTCGACATTGAAGGCGGCGCCAAAGCGCTCACGCGTAATCGCGTAGTCGCGCAGCTCCGGTTCTTCCGGGAACAGGTTGCCGTTGCTCTCGGCGGCGGCCCAGCCGCCGTCGTGTTCCAGGTTGTCGGAGCCGAACTCCCGGTCCTGGTAGCTGATGGAGGCGGCGATGGCGAGACTGTCAGCTTGCTCTCCAACCGAGAAAATATTGCTGTAGGTGCCGTCCAGCTTGGGGCTCCACTCCTCGACCAGGTCGTTGTAGCCGCCCTCGGCGGCAACACTGAAAAACTGCCCGTCGCGGTCAAAACCCGAGAGGCTTTTCACGTCGATGGTGCCGCCGATGAAATCGCCGTCCATGTCCGGGCTGAAGGTCTTGGTGATTTCGAGGTTTTCCAGCAGGTCCGAGGGAACGACGTCCAGGGCCACGGCGCGCTGGTCGCTGTCCGGCGCGGGCACATTGATGCCATTGATCTTGACGGTGTTCAGGCTGGGCGCCAGGCCGCGTATGCCGACGAAGCGACCCTCGCCCTGGTCGCGTTCGATGAACACGCCGGGTGCGCGCTGCAGCGCCTCGGCGATGTTGGCGTCGGGCAGGGCGCCCGCCTCGCTGGCGGTGATGACGCTGGTGATGTTGTTGGCGGCGCGCTGCTGGTTGATCGCGCTGGCCTGCTGCGCACGCTGTCCGTACACCAGTACGTTTTCCATCGGCGGCAGGTCGTCCCCCAGGCGTACGTCCTGTGTTGTCGCGGAGGCGCCGACCACGACGGTTTGTTCGATGCGTCCGGCACCGACATAGTCGACCACCAGGGTGTAGTTGCCCTCGGGCACGTCCACGAAAACGTAGCGCCCGTCGCGGCCGGTGGTGGTCCTGAGATTGAGTTCGGGAATGGAGACGATGGCCGCGCCGAGGTAACGGGTGCCGGAGCTGTCAGACACGCGGCCGTCGAGCCGGGCCGCGAGCGCCTGGCTGCTGCAGACGGTCATGATGGCGGCGAACGTGGCGACAGCCAGGCGATTTTTTTGACACTTATGTTTCATTGGGTGGTTCCTCCGTGGTGCTTCTTGCGGTCGAGATATTGTTTTTGAAGAAGCGGGGCACGCTATCAGCGCCAGGTGACACTCTGCTTACAGGGGTGTGACAGAAAATCGCGCGCCGGCGGCGCGCCGGGGTATTCGCCTAGTCGCCGATCAACCCGCCGCCGTCGCGGGTGATCGCCAGCACGGCGGAGCGCGGCGGAAGATGCTCATCGAAGTCCGGCCAGCGGGTCGAGGGACGGTCGAAATGACTGCCCGCTTCTTTTGCCGGGTGCTGTATCGCCACGAACAGGGTCTGTCCGTCGGGCGTGAATTCCGGGCCGCACAATTCGGCGCCGCGCGGGCAACGCAGGAAGCGGTGGGGCAGGGCGCGCGAGCCGCCTGTCGCGGGGGCGCACCACAGGCCGTCTGCCGCGCCGAAGTCCTGCATGCCGTCCGTCGCGATCCACAGCCTGCCGCGCGGATCGAAAACGAGGTTGTCCGGGTTGGCCAGCCAGGCTCCGGCGGGCACGGCGCCGCCGTAGACGCCGCGACCCTCGCCGGGCCCGTCCGGGTCACCTGCCTGCAGCAACAGGTCCCAGGTAAACGTATCTTCCCAGTGTCGCGCCGCGGCAGCGCCGCCGGGTGCGGTGATTTCGAGAATGTGGCCGGCGGCGTTGCGTCGCCGTGGATTGGCGCCGTTCGCGCCGGCCTTGTCCTTGTTCTTGGTCAGGGCGATGCAGGCGCGCGCGCTGCGCGGGCTGACCGCGATGCCCTCGGGGCGGTCCATCGGCGTGGCGCCCAGCAGCGCGGCGGCGCGGCGCGCGTCGATCACCACGTCCGCCTGGCTGGCAAAGCCGTTTTTTTCGTGCAGTGGCCCGCTGCCGTGCACCAGCGGCAGCCAGCGCCCGCTGCCGTCGTCTGCGAAGCGGGCGCAATACAGGGTGCCCCGGCGGAGTAACTCGCTGTTGCGCGCGCCCCGGTCCGGCTCGTAGACGCCCTCCGACACGTAGCGATAGACAAACTGGTTTTCGCTGTCGTCGCCGCTGTACACGACCAGCGGCGCGCCCTCACGGTACACCACGGTGGCTCCCTCGTGCTCGAAGCGACCGAGGGCGGTGTGCTTGACCGGGGCGCTCGCGGGATCGACCGGGTCGTACTCCACGACCCAGCCGAAGCGGTTCAGTTCGTTGGGCTGTGCCGCCAGGTCGAAGCGCGTCTGGGCCCTGGCCCAGCCGCGGTAGACATCCTGCGGATCGTCGCAGGCCAGGAGGTTGTCCGACGCGCCGGTAAAATAGTCGCCCACGTTCTCCTCGGCGATCAGCACCGTGCCCCAGGGAGTCTTGCCGCCGGAGCAGCAGCCCAGCGTTCCCCTGACGCGCGTACCCTGCGGGTCATCCGGGGTCTGCATGCGCGCGTGTCCCGCCGCGGGCCCGGACAGTCCCATGGGCGTATTGGCGTCGATGCGCCGTGCGTATGCGCTGTCCGCGACCGGCTGCCAGCTGTCCCCGCGGCGTGCTATCTCCAGCACCGAGTGCCCCACCGCGGCCATCTCGAGCGCGGCCTGCGCTGCCGTCGCACCGGCCCGGGCCTTTTTTTCGCTGTTGAAGCCCGGGTACATGAGGTGCCCCACCGGGTATTCGTGGTTGACGCCCAGCAGGCCCCGGCGGCTGCCCTCCAGGGGGGTATACGCGATGAAATCGTTGTTGCAGCCGAAGCGGGTTTCCTGCTGCCGCGCGTCCAGCGGGAAGCGCGGCGCGTCGCTGCCGTCGAGGCCGTCGCCCCAGCGAATCAGCACCCGTGCCGTGTAGCCGGCGGCGACGGCGTGGGTGTCTGACAGGGCGTTGGGCAGGGCGGCGAAACCCACCAGCGGGGTCCCGGCGCGCGCCAGCCGCGGCAGCAGGGCGCCCGCGCCGGCCAGGCCAGCGGTCTTGAGCAGGGTACGCCGGCGCAGGAAGCGTTGGCTGAGGGTGCTGAAATGTTCACTCATGGGCGTGCGGCGCTCGGGTGTGCGGGCGCACCCAGCCTAGCACCTGCGCCGTGAAAGTATTGTGACAGTGCATGCCTGGCCCGGGCCGGCCTGTCGGGCGGCCACACCCCTGCGCCGGACGTGACAACGCCGGCGGGTCGAGGATGTGCGCGCGGCGGGACTAGTCCAGCTTGCCCAGCAGCGCGCCACCGGTGGGAATGCCGACGCCGGAGGTGACCAGGGCGTGGTTGACGTCCTTGGCGGGCTGGTTGAGCGAGGAGCCGCGTACCAGCCTGGTCGCCTCCACGATGCCGTTGACGCCGTGGATGTAGGCTTCCGATAGCTGCCCGCCGTGGGTATTGGTCGGCAGCCTGCCGTCCGGGCGCAGGGCGCCGTCGAGCACGAAGTCGCCGGATTCGCCGAAGCCGCAGAAATTCCACGCCTCGAGCTGCCACAGGACGATCGGGGAGAAGGCGTCGTAGATGACCGCCGCGTCGATATCGTCCGGCGTCAGGTCCGCCATTTCGTAGCAGTTTCTCGCCGCGATCTCCATTTCCGGGATGGCGGCGAATTCCTCGCGGTAGAACGAGGTCATCTGCTCCTGGTCCGCGGCGGCCGCCTGGGCGACGCCGCGCACGCTGACGCCGGGCTGCTTCAGGTCGCGTGCGCGTTCCGGGGTGGTGACGATGACACAGGAGGCGCCGTCGCTCTCCTGGCAGCAGTCGAACAGCTGCAGCGGGTCGCAGATCATGCGCGCCGCATCGTATTCGGCGCGGTCGAACGGGCGCTGGTAGAAAAATGCGTTCGGGTTGTTGACCGCGTACTCGCGGGTGGCGTGGGCCACCTCGAAGAACGCGTCCTTGGTGACGCTGGTCAGTTCCATCCAGCGCTGCGTGAACATCGCCACCCAGCTGGCCGGGGTCAGCAGGCCGTAGGGCATGTACCAGCCCCAGTGGATGATGTCCGCGGTCATCACGCCCTCGGAGACGCCGGCGGAGAAGCGGTGGCCGGAGCGGCCGTTGAGGGCGCGGAACACGGCCACGCACTCGGCCATGCCGGTCGCCACGGCCATCACCGCCTGGTGCAGGCTGCCGGTGGCGGCGCCGCCGCCGTAGTGGGAGCGCCCCCAGAAGGTGATGTCGCCGACGCCCAGGGTGCGCGCGACCTCGATCTCGTCGTTGGCGTCCATGGTAAACGTGGCGAAGCCATCGATCGCGCTGGGGTGCAGGCCCGCGTCGTCACAGGCGGCCTTGACGGCCTGCACCGCGAGGTTGAGCTCGGACACGCCGGACTCCTTGGAGAACCTGGTATTGCCGACGCCGACGATGACCGCCTTGTCCTTCACATTTGCCACCACGGTCTAGCCCTCCCTCGGCAATGCCAGTTGAACGGTGCCCTGCATATGCATGCCCCAGATGTTGTTCTCACCCAATACGTTGATGTCCACCACACCGCTGTCGCTGTCCACGGCGCTGACCTCGCCGCTCATGGTCATGACCATGCCCGGCACGTTGGGCGCGCCCAGCTTCAGGTCGATGGAGCGCACCACCGCCTCGGGTCCGGACCAGTCCGTGGCGTAACGCGTCATCAGTCCCTGGCTGGTGAGGATGTTCATGAACACGTCCGGCAGGCCGGTGGCCAGGGCCGCTGACTTGTCGTGGTGCACCGGCTCGAAGTCGCGGGTCGCCAGCGCGCCGCAGACCACCAGCCCGGTGGTGACATCGATATCCACCGGCTCGAGTTTGTCGCCGACGCTCACCTCGGCGAGGGTCAATGTCCTGTAGTCGCTCATCGTCTCGCTCCTTGTTATGCCGGGTAGAACTGGGGCAGGGCGGTCTTCTCGTCGACCTGCTCGACCACGCCCTTGACCTTCATACCGATGGCCATATCCTCGAACTCGCAACCGACCACGTTGGAAACGAGATTGGTGCCCTCGGCGAGCCGGATCACGGCGCAAATCGGGTCCTTGGGGTAGCCCGGCACCTGCGGGTGACGCACGCAGGTGAAGGACAGTACCTCGCCGTCCAGCGTCGACTCGATGGAGTCCCACTCCATGGACTGGCACTCGTGGCACATCGGTCGCGGCGGGTGACGCAGCGTCTGGCAGCTGGTGCAGCGCTGGATGAGCACCTTGCCCGCGTCCACGGCGTCCCACCACCAGCCGTTGTCGTGGCCGCGCACCGAGGCGATGCGCGTGGGTGTCTCCAGCTTGCCGTCGTCGCTGGCGGCTGCGGCGGGCTGTTCCTGCGGGATGAACTTGAGCACCTTGAAACGCTGGGTGCCCACGGTTTCGCCGTCGCGGTTGGTGAAAGTGGCCAGGGTCTCGAAAAAGTAGCCCGGGCCGCGGCTGGTCATTTTGCGCTCGGAGATGTTGTCGATCACCATCTGCACGGCGATGTTGTCGCCGACGCCGACCTCGCGGAAATACTCCTGCTTCACATTGGTGCCCAGCACCCCGGTAAAGCCGTGACGGTTGAAGGTCTCCACCAGGTTGGACTGCGCGTTCGCCGCGCGCCCGGTGGTGACCTGGAAGCCCTCCTGGCCCCAGACATACATCATGGCCGGCGGCGCGATAATGTGCCCGCGGGCGCTGTCGGCGGCCCAGTCCTGGTCCAGGTAGGCGGGGTTGGTCTCGCCGAGAACCTCGCACCAGTGCCTGATCATGCTCTCGTTGACATCGTCGGGCGCCGGGGTGACCGGGTAGACGACCTCGCCGACGAAGGCGTAGATCTCCTGCTCGAAGGCTTGTTGCTCGGCTTCATTCATCGTGCTTGTTCTCCCTGCAGAGCTTGACTCAGGTTGCGGCCGGTCCCGGCCGGTAGCGGGGGCGTGGACGCCCTAGCGGTGCATCGGCATGCCCAGGCCGTGGGTGGCCACCAGCCCGCGCAGCACTTCCACCACACCGCCGCCAAAGGTATTGATGGTCGCCCGGCGGTACTCGTGTTCCAGGTCGCCGTGCAACGCGGCGCCCTCGCCGGGGGCGGCGATCAGCGCATGCGGGCCGACCACGTCCATCAGCAGGCGGCAGATCTCCAGCATGATCTCGGTGGAGTACACCTTGATCGCCGAGGGAAACACCGGATCCATCTCCTGCTGGTCGAGCTGCCAGGACATGCGCGCATTCATCACCCGCATCGCTTCCAGGTGGGCGTAGACCTCGGCCAGGTTGCGCTGCGCGGTGGCGTCGTCGATCACGCGCCGGCCGTCCGCCCCGCGCGTTTCGCGCGCCCACTGCATGGCGTCGCGGAACAGTTTCCAGCCCTGGATACCCCAGGCCGCCAGGCCCACGCGCTCGTGGTTGAGCTGCTCGGTAATAAGCCGCCAGCCGCCGTTCTCCTCGCCGATGATCATGTCCAGCGGCACCTTGACGTCGTCGTAGTAGGTGACGTTGGTGTGCACGCCGCCGACGGTGTTGATGGGGCCGCGGGAGAAGCCCGGGTCGCTGGTGTCGGCGACGAGGATGGAGATCCCCTTGTGTTTTTTCACGTCCGGGTCCGTGCGCACGGCCAGGAAGATGTAGTCGGCGCCTTCCGCGCCACTGGTGAATATCTTGCTGCCGTTGACCACGTAGTGGTCGCCCTGCTTCACCGCCGAGGTGCTCAGCGAGGCCAGGTCGGTGCCCGCGCCGGGTTCGGTGTAGCCGATGGCGAAATGCAGTTCGCCGGCGGCGATGCCGGGCAGGAAACGTTTCTTCTGCGCCTCGGTGCCCTTGCTCATGATGGCCGGGCCGACGGTGTTCAGGGTGACGAAGGGGGTGGGGGCCCCGGCCAGCAGCGCTTCCTCGTAACGAATGAGCTGTTCGCTCTGGGTCAGGCCGCGGCCGCCGTACTCTTCCGGCCAGCCGATGGCGAGCATGCCGTCCTTGCCCTGCTGGCGGATCAGTTCCTTGTACAGCTCGCCGCTCTCGGCGTTGCGCAGCGCCTCGCGGTGTTCGGGCCTGACCAGCGAGGAGAAGTAGTCGCGGAATTCACGGCGCAGTTCGCGCTGGTGTTCGGTGTAATCGACGAACATGTCGGTCTCCCTGACGAGTTGTGGCGTTCATGATATTGATTTTGAATTCAAATTCAACTATTTTGTCGTCCATGTCGAAGTCAGCTTCCAGCAACCAGGGCAGGAATCCCGGCGCGCGTAGCGCCCGGGGCGAGCGCGCCCGCGCGGGACTCAAGCGCGCCGCGCTGGCGGTTCTGGAGCGCGAGGGCTACCACAGGATGCGCATCGCCGACGTCACCGCGGAGGCGGGCGTGGCCCAGGGGCTGTTCTATCACTACTTCAAGGACCTCAAGTCGCTGACTGTCGAGGTTTTGACCGACTACGCCAACGCCAGCAACGACCCGGCGGAAATCGAACGCGACGTGGCGCGGGGCGACTGGTACGCACGTATCTACGCGCACAACCTGCTGGTGGTGCGCAGCTACGCGCGGCGACCGGGGGTGATGCGCTGCATGCTGCAGCTGGCGGATGAGGACGCGGAATTTTCCGCCATGCTGCGCGAGAACTACCGCAACCAGTTGATGTGGCTGGTGGAGCTCATGCCGCGCATGTTTCCCGAGGTGAAGTTCCGCAAGCACCAGGCGCTGATGGTGGTGTACGCCCTGGCGGGTATCGGCGAAGGGCTGATGCGCGAGTACTTTATCAACGAGAGCGCGACCCTGCGCGCGGCCCGGCTGTCCGAGGAGCAGTTCGCCGAGCTGCTGTCCACCATGTTCTACCGCGGCCTGTTCCTGCAGCAGCCGGACGAGAAACCATTGAAATACACACGCAACCTGGCCGCCATGGCCAGGACACACTGAGGCAATGACACCATGAATTTCGAATTCAGTGACGACCAGAAAGCCATCAGGGATCTCGCGCAGCAGATTTTCTCCGACCGCGCGACGGATGATTTCCTGCTGCAGTTCTCGCGCACCGACGAGACCTACGACGAGGAGTTGTGGCGCACGCTGGCGCAGCAAGGCCTGCTCGGCATCGCCGTGCCCGAAGCGCTGGGCGGCTCGGGGCTGGGCCTGGTGGAGCTGTGCCTGGTGCTGGAGGAACAGGGCAGGCGTGTGGCGCCGGTGCCGCTTTACGCATCGCTGGTGCTGGGTGCGCTGCCGCTGGCCGAATTCGGCAGTGAGCAGCAGCAACAGCGTTACCTGCAACCGCTGGTCGCCGGTGAACTGAAACTCAGCGCCGCCGTCGCCGAGGTCGCGATGAACGCGGCGCTGGCGCCGCAACTGCAGGCGCGGCGCGAGGGCGAGCACTGGGTGCTGGATGGCGAGCGCGCGGTGGTGCCCGATGGCGCCGTGGCCGATGCCCTGCTGGTCCCCGCCACGGATGACGCCGGGCAGGTATCGTTTTTTGTCGTCGAGCGCGCACAGCCCGGCGTGAGCGTGACGCCGCTGCCCATCGGGCTGTCCGGCGAGCGCGCGGCCAACGTCAGCTTCGCCGGCGTCACCCTGGGCGACGATGCGCTGCTGGGCGCGGCGGGGCAGGGTGAAGAGATCCTGGAGTGGCTGGTGGCGCGCGCCAACGTCGGCCACTGTGCATTGCAGGTCGGCGTCACCGAGGAGGCGATGAAGCGTACCGCCGCCTACGTCAGCGAGCGCAAGCAGTTCGGTATCCCGCTGGGCTCCTTCCAGGCCCTGGCCATGCGCATGGCGGACAGCTACATCGACGTCGAGGCGATACGCTCCACCTACTGGCTGGCGCTGTGGCGCCTCAGCGAGGGCCTGGATGCACGCGCCGAGGTGCGCGCGGCCAAGTGGTGGGCCTGTGACGCCGCGCACCGCGTGGTGTCCACCTCGCAGCACCTGCACGGCGGTATGGGCGCGGACGTGGAGTACCCGATACACCGCTTTTTCCTGCTCGCCAAGCAGATCAGTTACTCCCTGGGCAACGCCAGCCAGCAACTGGAACAACTGGGCCGGCTGCTGGCCGAGGACGATGCGCTGGGCTTCCGCGCGCTGGAAGTCTAGCCCCGGGGCGCGCTGTGCTACCGTGCGCATCCGTGGCGGGCGCCGCTTGCGCCGCGCAGCTTGGTAGCGGTGGGTGCTGTCCCGCCGCCTGTATCGCACATACAAACCGGTGGGTGACGTATGCCAGGACCTGAGGAAACACTCGAACAACGCATCGACCGCCTGGAGTCGCTGGACGAGATTCGCCAGTTGCCGGCGAAGTACGCGCTGTCCCTGGACATGCGCGACCTCGATGCCCACGTCAACCTGTTTGCGCCGGATATCCGCGTCAGTCGCGACGCGGTCGGCCGCGCCCACCTGAAGCGCTGGCTGGACGATACCCTGCGCCTGCAGTTCACCGGCACCTCCCACCACATCGGCAACCACATCATCGAATTCGACGACCCGGACCATGCTCACGGCGTGGTGTATTCCAAGAACGAGCATGAAACGCCCTGTGAGGACGGCTCTGTCGAATGGGTCATCATGCAGATGCTGTACTGGGACAACTACGAACGAATGGACGGCCGCTGGTATTTTCGCCGCCGGTTGCCCTGTTACTGGTACGCCACCGACCTGAACAAGCCACCGGTGGGCGAGCAGAAAATGCGCTGGCCGGACCGCGAACCTTACGAAGGCGCCTACCATGAGCTGTGGCCGAGCTGGGCCGAGTTCTGGGACAACCCGCCGGGAGAGGACGAGGCGCAGGTGGCCGAGCCCGCGCCACTGGACGAATTTCTCACGCGTATGCGGCGCGGCGCGCCGGAACCGCGCATAAGGGTGCGCTGATGGACCTGTTTACACCGCTGCGACTGGGGGCTCTGGAGTTGCGCAACCGCGTGGTCATGGCGCCGATGACTCGCTCCCGCGCCGGCGCCGACGCCGTACCCACGCAGGTCATGGCCGATTACTACGGCCAGCGCGCCGGCGCCGGCCTGATCGTTTCCGAGGGGATCGCGCCCAGCGCCGACGGCCTGGGGTACTGTCGTACGCCGGGCCTGTTCAACGCCGCCCAGGTCGCCGGCTGGCGGGTGGTGACCGACGCCGTGCACGAGCGCGGCGGGCTGATCTGCGCGCAGCTGATGCACGTGGGCCGTATCGCCAGTGCATTGAACAAGCCCGCCGGCAGCGCCACCGTCGCACCCTCGGCGATCACCGCCCGCGGTGAAATCTACACCGACCAGCAGGGGATGCAGCCCCTCGACGCGCCGCGCGCGCTGGACAGCGACGGGATCGCCGCGGTTGTCGAGGATTACCGCCGCGCCACGGAAAACGCCTTCAGCGCCGGCTTTGACGCGGTGGAATTGCATTGCACCAGCGGCTACCTGCCGGCGCAGTTTCTGAGCACCGGCAGCAACCGGCGCAACGATGCCTACGGCGGCTCCACCGCCAGGCGCCTGCGTTTCGTGCTGGAGGTGCTGGCGGCGATGACCTCGGTGCGCGGCAGCGACCGCGTCGGCATGCGCATCTGCCCGGACAACCCGTTCAACGACCTGCACGACGACGACCCGCAGGACACGTTCGGCAGCCTGCTGCACGAGGTGCAGGGCATGGACCTGGCCTACCTGCACGTCATCCGCTTTCCCGCCGGGCGCCTGGACAATATCGCCCTGGCGCAGCCCGCCTTCGGCGACCGTCTGCTGGCGAACGAAAGCTACAGTCTCGAGGAGGCGCAGGCCGCGGTCGCCGGCGGCGAGGTGGCGGCGGTGTCCTTCGGCCGACCCTTCATCGCCAATCCGGACCTGGTGCAGCGCTGGCGCAACGGGCTGCCGCTGGCTGACTTCGACCCTTCCACGCTGTACACCCCCGGCGCGGCGGGATACGCGGATTACCCGCCCGCGACCAGCTAGGCTGCAAATAATTTCACACAACAATGGCACACAGGAGATCCCATGGCCGTAACCCCCGTTGACCTGACCGGCGCGAAAATTCTCATCACCGGCCCCACCGGGCAGGTCGCGCTGCCCGTGGTGGAGCATTTCGCCAAGATCGCCGATGTCTGCGCCCTGGCGCGTTTTCGCAAGGCCGAGGACCGCGCGCAGATGGAGGATATGGGCGCCACGGTCATCGCCGCCGACCTGGCGGACGCGCAGAGCCTGGAGGCGGTGCCGGAAGACATCGACTACGTGCTCAACTTCGCCGTGGTGAAGAGCGGCGACTTCGAGTACGACCTGGCGGCGAACGGCGAGGGCGTGGGCAACCTGATGCTGCGCTGTCGCAACGCCAAGGCGTTCCTGCACTTTTCTTCCACCGCGGTGTACGAGTACTGCGGCCACGAGCCGCGGCGCGAGGACTCCCCCCTGGGCGATAACCACCGGGTGATGTTTCCCACCTACAGCATCTCGAAGATTGCCGCCGAGACCGTGTGCCGTTTCGTCGCGCACCAGCACGACATACCCACGACCATCGCGCGCCTGAGCGTGCCCTACGGCGACAACGGCGGCTGGATGTACTTCCACATGTTGATGATGAAGGAGGGCATCCCCATCGACCTGCACCCGGAAAAGCCCAATTACTACAACCCGCTGCACGCGCGCGACTACATCGAGAAAATCCCCTACCTGCTGGGCGCGGCGACGCGCGAGGTCACCACGGTGAATTTCGGCGGTTCGCAGCGGGTGAGCATCGAGCAGTGGTGCGAGTACATCAGTGAACTGACGGGCTTCGAGCCGGTGTTCCAGGACAACCCGCAGGCCTTCGGCAGCCTGTGCATCGATACCACGCGCATGCACGAGCTGATCGGCGAGACCAGCGTGGACTGGCGCGAGGGTATCCGCAGCCAGTTGCAGGCGCTGGCGCCGGAGGTGCTGCGGTAGCGGGAGTGCCTTGGCTGGGGCTGGAGCGCTGCCAGTGTGGGGCTCTGGCCTCTTCGGGATTGGCTCTTTGGCCCGGGGTGGAAACGCTTTCTGGCCGTTTCAGGGACGGTTCCCTGGCCCTGGCAGGCCTGGTTCTCTGGCCCGGGGCGGAAACGCTTTCTGGCCTCGGAAGGCTGAGATACTCGGCCTGAAAGCGTTTCCGCCCCGGGCCTTGATGCACCGTTCTTTCGTTCGAGACGTCTGCAGGGTTCGTTCGCTGGGCTGCGGCCACGCGCCGGGAAAAAGCGGCGCTGCACACTACTGGCGGCCCTCCGGGCTGCCCTCGGTCGGTCGCGAGCCGCGTGGGGATGCGTCTCGCGCCCTCCCTCGGCGCCAGCAAGAGTGTTCCGCGCCGCTTTTTCCCACCGCCCGGCCTTGAACGGGGAGTCTGTGGGTAGTCTGCGGGTGGTCTGCGGGTGGGTTTTGCTTTTCTCTTCTTACCTCTCGCTTCTCGTTGTCAGGCGGGAGGGTGGTCGCGGCGGGCCTCGCAAACCAGCCGCCGAGGGAGTGGAGCGAGA